>Ga0315908_10002091_pt1 | contig 14770 bp, 8 predicted proteins | sample LakEriMetagenome_12_FD_203520 | JGI IMG/M metagenome (GOLD analysis project Ga0315908, IMG submission 203520) | Freshwater fungal communities from buoy surface, Lake Erie, Ohio, United States - Buoy 4 MA124 | ecosystem: Environmental > Aquatic > Freshwater > Lake > Lake biofilm | place: USA... | reverse complement strand
TTATTATTATTATTATTATTATTATTATTATTATTATTATTATTATTATTATTATTATCTTTTATTCTTTTTGTCACCTTTTATTATTATTTAATATATTTTTTTATTTATTTAAGGATGAAAAAACTATTGAATTGATGTAGGCTAATATTGAAAATATAAGAAAAAGGACTCTTAATAAGGAATCTATTTAAAAAAATAATAATAATTAATAATCAGTCAAGAAATATGAAAATCAGGAAGAAGAATTAAGAGATTTGTTTGCTTAAATAATGGCTGAAATTGAATATAGATAAAATTAATTAGAAGATATAAAGGATCTTGATGAGCCTAGGCTTAAAGAAACTATTAAAAAAGAAATCATTGAAAGAGTTTCTGAATTATAAATAATATCGAAGTTAAGAGAATAGCTAAAATAAAAAGAAAGATAATAATAATAAAAAAATAATTGAATTAAATATATTATTTAAAAATATATAATAATAAATAAATAATAATACTTAATTAAGTATGTATGTATGATAAATATAATAGTATTAAATCTTAAAATATAATGAACAACCGTATGAAAGTATAAAAAAACTAATCAGGAATGCATTCATTTGATTGCTGCAATACTTTATTCATAGTGGAAGATAGATATCAATTCATAAAGCAAGTAGGATATGGAGCGTATGGAGTTGTGTGTTCCGCCTATGATAAAATAAGCCAACAAAAAGTGGCAATAAAAAAAGTAGGAAAAGCCTTTTAAGACTTAGTGGACGCCAAAAGGATTCTACGAGAAATAAAGTTATTGAAATTTTTCAAACATGAAAATATAATTTCTCTTGTAGATTTACCAAAACCAGAATAAAGGACAGGTTTCGAAGATATATATATTATAACAGATTTAATGGAGACAGATTTACATAGAGTGATTTACAGTAGATAAGAATTATCAGATGAACATATTTAATATTTTTTGTATTAAATATTAAGGGGATTATTAATGATGCATAGTGCAAATGTGATGCATAGGGACTTAAAACCTAGTAATATATTAGTGAATAAAGATTGTTATTTGAAGATATGTGATTTGGGATTAGCAAGAGGATATGAATAGGAGGAGGAATTTAAGACAGAATATGTTATCACAAGATGGTATAGGGCACCAGAGGTTATATTGAAGGCTAGTGAGTATACTAAGGCTGTCGATATTTGGAGTGTTGGATGCATTTTTGCAGAGTTATTGGGAAGGACACCACTCTTTCCTGGAGAGGATTATCTTGATTAAATTCAAAGGACTATTGCTGTCTTAGGTATATATAATAATATATACATTTATTAATACAAACATATATACTTATATACTTATATATATTAATAAATGGAAATTATAAAATTAATGATAGGAACTCCTTCTAATGAGAATCTGAACTACATAGAAAATTAAGCTGCTTTGAACTATATAAAGTCTCTTCCAAAGAGAACTAAATAGGCTTGGAGCTAATTATTTCCTAAAGCAAACCCAGTGGGATTGGACTTGCTTGGATAAATGTTAACTTTTGATCCAAGTAAGAGACTGTCAGTTGAGTAATGTTTAAAACATCAATATTTCAATGAGCTTCATAATCCTTAGGAAGAACCCGTCAGCAATATCCAATTTGATTGGAAGTGGGACAAATTTGAGCCTACTAAAGAAATTCTTTAAGTATTATTACTTTATTATTATCATCATTTTATTTATTATGCTATTCATTATTATCATTATCAATATTATTATAAAATTAATATAAGAATATGGTATATGAAGAAAGTCTATAGTTTCATCCAGAAAATTAAAATTAGTAGAATAAATAATTTAGTTTTTAATAACAAAAAGACTTGATAAGTTTACAAAAATAAAAGAATAAGAACAACAACAACTACTAATGAAAATCTATAATTACTATACATTCAATTTATAATAAATTATAATAGATTTATAATATATATTATAAGGTTAAAAATGTAAACAAATGAAAAAAGAATAGAATAATAAAATCAAGAATAGCAGTAATTAAAATATAATTGAGTTTAAGAAAATTAGAGATTAGAAATGACAAAGATGAAAGAAGCCCAAAAATATAAAAAGAAAAAAAGTAAAAAAAAGAGAAAGAAAAGAAATAAAAAAAAATAAAGAAAGATAAACACAAAAAGAAAGATAAAAAAGGTATGATAATAATAAAAAATAAAGATAAAAAACACAAAAAAAACAGGAACTTAAGTTCGAAATTCGGTAAATATGGACTAATTAGCAGTTAAGATATGAACCTAAAGCGAGAAGAGTTTATTTTATGGCTTCGAGAAGTGAAGAATGTGAATATTGAAGCAATCAGCCATGTGTAAGAAAAGAAGTATTTTGAAGATTATGCAGAAGATTTTAATACATCAACGCTTCCAAGTAAGAAGTTTTATGATATAAGGAGATGGGAACAAAAGTAGGTTCAGAAAAATGGAAGGGTTATTACTAATATAGATCCTACAAGAATTAATGATGAGGCTGAAAAGACCAAAGAGTTTTAGGATAAGGGTAAAATATTTTAGATTACTAAAACTTATCAGGCTTTGCAGGCTCTCTATGATACCGATCTTGTAATTTTATACATTCATTATCATTAATATCATATTATCAATTTTTATTATTATTTTTATCATTTTTTTATTAATTTCTTTATCATTTTTATCATTATTTTATTTTTATATTATTTTAGCATTCGGAAATGAAGGAATAAGATTAATTGAGGAATTAAATGATAAATGCTTATAAGATAGGAAATATTGATTAGGCTGATAAGATAAAGAAGTAGTTAGCACCTTTGGATCCTAAAAAGACTAATTATAAAATTTAATAAATAGAGGAGGAGACATTTTGATTAAATTATTATTTATTGTATTTAAATCTATTTATGATTTTTTTATTTACAATTATCATATTACATATTTTATTATTTTTTTATTGATATTATCTTTTAATTATGGAGAAGTAACAGCAATCAGAATAAAAAATACAATATGATGAAATTGAAATATATAGTTCTGAAGATTAAGAATTAAAAGATCATTATTAATAGGTTTAAAGATAAGAATAATAAAGAAAGGAAAGAATAAAAGATTTTTTTATTAAATAATCTGATATAGATGATATTGAAAAGAGTAAATAAAGAATATTAACAAATAGCTCTATAGTATTTTTTGGTTTAATTTGTTTCAAAGAATTAATAAAGAGGGATGTTTTTCCTAAAATATTTGATAATCCTATTGAGCCTGAAGAAAGAACATTAATTAAAAGAAAATTGAGAAGTTTTTTTATGGGAAATTAATTTATCTTTATAGGAACATCAGTTGCTTTAATTTATTCCTATTACAAATATGAAATTACGAAGTTTAATACTTTTTTGAAATATAAACCAATAGTTCTCAAATTCTAATAGTTGTAGGAATAGTTTACTATTTAGAAGATGAATAAGAAATCAAATCATACGTAAATTTTAAAATTTTGATTTTTATCTATTAATTCTAATATTTATTATATTAACTTTATATAAAAATAATTATCAATGAAATAAAATTATCAAATAATGAGAGAATAATAGTATTTTAATAACATTTACTCTATTTATTATTTTGTAATTGGTTTATTATAAATTTCTACTATTCCAGCTTATTGAAATTATAACTAATTTATTTAATTATCATGAGATGCTAATATCACAATATTAGGTTTTGAAATATTATTCTCTTAACAAAACTATATAATTTTTTCAGATAAAGTTATACCATCCATTTAAGAAATATCATTATCAATAATTATTAATTTAAAATATTATTTTTTACTTTTTTATTTTTAATCTAATTATTTTTTTTAAATCGAAAATTATATAAATATTTCTAAAGCATCTATTTCATTTTAAGCTTATTTAAAAGGTATTTAAAAATCTTTATCTAAAAAATTAATTATAGAAATATGGCTAATTCTATTATCGTATATAATTAGAGCTAATTTTATTTTATTTTTAAAATTATTTTTATTTTTTTAAATCTAAATTTAATTTTATTAAACAATATATGGTTAATTTTCCTTTTCTGTATGAACATTAATATAGTGAATTTCTTTTTATTCTAATCTTTCTTTTTTTTATTTAATATCAAAAAATATTTTATCCTTTTTAATTTAAAATATTGATTTATTTAAACATAAATCTTTTTCAGATAAAGTTAAATTAAATGATTCTTCATTTTAATTATTATTTTTTTATACTTTCAAACTTTATAGTTTTTAAATTAAACTATTTTCTTTAGAAAAAGATTATTTATCGGTAAAAATTTATTCATTTTCTTATTAATCTTGGTTAATTTAGCTTATATCATTTATTTTTATTGCTTATAATTATTCCGATTTATCAATATAAAAAGAAAATTCTATAAAAATTCCTTTTTATTTGTATTTCTTTATATAAATATCAGTTCCTAAATAATTCATAATTTTCTTGCAAGTATTAAGAATTAGTTTAATTCCAATTTTTTTTTAATCATTATTTAATATTTAACTATCTAGTTAAAATAAATTATTTAATTAATTTTAATCTAAGTTTAAATTGTTTAAAGTTATTCATGTTAATAATAGATTATTATAAGAATTTTTTTTTACTTTAATATTTATTTAATTTTTATTTGAAAATTTTGTTAAAAATTATAATAATGTGTAAATTACAATATTATATAATTCTTAATCTATTTCTATATCATTTTTTAAATTACGATTAATATCTAATTTAATAGATTGCTATTAATCAAACAATATACAAATTTAAAATAAATTTTATTCTATATCAATATATTTAAAATTTATCTATAATTTATTTTTTTAAATATTCTATAAGACTAACTATGTTTAGATTTAATAATACAACATTTTTAAATTATTATTTATTATTATTGATTATTTTTATACTTTTTTACAAATTAATTATTATATTTAACTGTATTCTATAGAATCAAATAAATATTTTATTTGATCTTATTATGATTAACTAATATTTAATATAATGTTTAAAGGGTTAATTAATTCTTCACAAATTATTGATGTCGATTACTTGCAGTTTAAAAATGATTCAATTTATTTTTATTGTTACGAAACTAAATTGATTTCTTTAAATACAACTTTAAAACATTTTTTATTTTATAAAATAAATTTTTTAATTTTTAATTTGAATTTAAATGATTCAAATTAATCTAAATTTATTTTGTAATAATCAGCGTAGAATTGATTATTTTTACTTTAATTTCAAAATAAATTTTCTTAAATAATCTCATATAAATTTTAAAATTATTTTATTTGTTAATTTTTTCTTAGATATTTTTATATAACTTATTATTTTAGAATTCGTCCTAAATAAAGATTAATATTTGTTATATTTTTAAATTATTTTAATAAAAATTAATTAACTAATTTAACTTTGTATTTGTTGTTTATTATTAATATTAATTTTGTTCTATCTTGATCTATTTATTTATAATCGAATTTTATTTTTTATCTTAAAATTTAGTTTTTGGTCAAAATTATTAAATGAATTAAAGAAATATATGTATTGATAAGAATTTAAATTATGATAATTATTACTATTAATAAAATCTCATTTTTTGAATCATTTAAGGATAAACCTATTCAAAATATTAGATTTAGCGATACAATTAAAATTCCTATTAAATTTTGAATTCATGAATTCAAAAATAAAATGAATAATTAGATGTTTATGAATTATTAAACTATAAAAATTAATCTATTTTATATAAAATAATTTTAACTTAAAGGAATTAATCCAATTTAAATGATTATAAATAAAAATTTTTTACTATATTTATTACCTTTCATTTTATAACTAAATTTATTTTAAATGATTTCTTCAAAAATTAATATTAACAAGTTTATCAAAAATTAGACAATTAATACATATTTATCATATATATCAATATTTTGAAAATTCTAAAAAATTAATATTAATTATATTATTATTTAAATCAATAAAATAATTTAAATAAAAAAATAATTTTATTTTATAAGTTTTTAACTTTCAAGTTGCGTTATAATTTTATATTATCCGTAAATCATTAAATTTAATAGCTTTTTTAAATTTTATATAACATACATTTTAATAGAATAGATTTAATAAATTTATATAATTATAATAAAATATTAATAAATTTTTATTTACAAAACTAAAGATATTTATTGTAAATATTGATGATTGAAATTATAATTAAATAATTAAAATATATAAAAATAATTATTAAAAAAAAAATATTTTTAAAAAAAACTTAAATATATTTTAAAATAATATAATTTTATCTTTAAATATATAATTCAGAATATTAAACATTCATTAAAATAATTTTATTGAGAATATTAATTAAATATCATTTGCGATATTTTTCTAAAAGATGATATTTTTTAAAATTATATGATGTATATTATTTTTTTTCATTGAATTATTTTATTGTTTAAAATTTTATTAAAGTTGAAGTAAAATCAAAAAGACTAAATCTTAAATTTGTTTATAAGAATTTAAAAATTATAATATACAAAAAAATAATATTAATGATAATAATATTAATGATATAATATTAATGATAATAATATTAATGATAATAATGATAATAATAAAATAATTTTAATGATTTAGAAAACATAATCATCTTCTAAACCTCCTTAACTTCCTTTTAGAAATATCCTAAATTAAGCCCTAAGTATATAAATGATTCCATCTATTATGTAAATCATACCTTGCTTGAAGAGGAACATCATTTTCCTTAACCTTAGAAATACTTAAATAATCACCAACTTATATTTTATTCTATCCCTTACTTGTATGAGTCTTAAACACATTTTCTATCAATTCTTTCTGCTTATCATCATTAGTCATAGCATAATGTTGAAAATGTTATGTAGCTTTAAGGAATTTCACATTTTCTTCTTCAACAGGCTGAGGCAAAGGTTGAGGCAATTTGCATTTGAATTAAACATAATAGACTATAGTATTAGATAATTAAACTTATACTTTCCTGATATTATTCTCAATATTAATAGATTTAAGAGTTTTGACGATAAGTAATCTGAGCTATTCATGATTAATATTAGCACTATTTTCCATAACAATATATTAAACATTGCGATTACAAGGAGGAGTATTAAGACTACCTTAATAATAATAGAAACTGAAATCAGTAAGAATATCAGAATAAGTAAAGAGTTGATTCAAATTTAATGACGATTTAGTCTTAAGACATTTGTAAGTAGTATCAACATCAAACATATTTTACAAATTCATGTTATCAATAAAGAGATTGTTTTAAGTGTTGATAGAAAGCATGATAGATAAAACAGCGTAATTAAGATCTGAGTCTACTGCATATATTTATAGTTCTGATTATGGATTAAATGGTGAATCAGTTAGTTTATGTTCTGAGCCTTGGAGTTTAAATACAATATGTGAGATAAAGTATTTAGAGGAAGATGATGATTCAAAGTGGGTAAATGAACCAAATTCTCCATAGAATTACACTTGGTTGTTTAGAAGAGTGTATTTTATTGAGGATATGTCGTGGAAGTGGAACGCTAGATTGTCGTTTTCAACTTTTGTGTATGATGATATTTTAATTGGTGATTATTATTAAGAGTGCTCTTGACACATTCCTTTCCAGCTCCTTATATATATACATATAATATCATTATATCATATTATACTTATACTTATATTATAGTATTTTTATATTATTATGATATTATGATTATGTAATAAAATAATAATTAATATACTGTTGGTCAATCCAATCTAATTCTTAATGATACTAATTCCTAAGTATCCTTGGTAGCTACAAAAATGGCAAATGTTTAGCATAATAACTTTCAATAACAGCCTATTTGAGTTCCTCTTTTAACTCCTCTAGCTAATTCTGTTTATGCAAACATAAAAGAAACTCTTAGGTCAACATAGACACTTTAAAACAATAACCTTTAAAATCATACTTTTCAATATTAACATGATTGGTCTCTTGAATCCTCATACAACATTACAATTACTAAATGTTATCACTTTTTGCTGGAATTTCTAATAAATCTATTCCTTTAACTACATTTCTGTAATCTTAATCGTATAGAAAATACAATGAGTTAGAATTTAATTTATAGTAATATTCTTAGAACTCATCAGATTCGTCTTATTCTTCTGATAATTTTGATTTTATTCTCACAAATATTTTGCCTTCCTTTTTTAGCGTTTCACTCGTATTGTCTCTGCCTTCTTTATTTATTGAGTGAATTTTATCAGCTTATTCGTTGTTTATTTTTTATTAATCTAAAAATTCTTGGCTTCTGTGTACTTTTCGAATTATTTATTTGCTTGGATTTTATATTTATTTTTATTTCCTTTATTTTTGCTTCCAGTGTTTGCTTGATGAAAGGCTCAAAGAAATTATTAGCATCATTAAAATTTATGTTTCTTTCATTATAATATAAATGTATTATAATAAATATTATTTAAAAGTAATATAAATTATTATAAAAATATTTGTTTAAATATAAAATATATTTATATAATATTAAATATAATAAATATTAATCAATGAATAAAAAATATTCATTAAGGCAAAAAGAATGAATTCTGGTAAGTGTTTTTATGCTATATTTTTCTAATTTAATTTCTTGATTGCTAAAATAATAGATATAATTAATACCCCCTAACTATAGTTATTTCTGTTTTCTATTTACACTTCAATTGTACTTCCCCATTACTTATCATTTATTATTTACAAATTTAGTTTGTCATTATTAGACAAACTCAATTCTTATTAATTATTTATATTCGCTTTTTCTTAATTCAATTATTAATTATTATTCATCAGTTCATTTAAATAATATGTATTATTTATCTATACTTTATTTTTTAATTTTTTAATATTGAATTCTTTATTTTTATTTTGTTATTATTAATTATCAGAAGTTTTACTTCTTATATTTTATGTTTTAGTTTAAAGCTAATTTGTAATTTTTTTATTTATTATGGCTTTTTGAGATTATTTATTTAAACTAACAGATCACTTTATAAAATAATTCTGAATCTGCTTATGCTATTCATTTTATTATTTAATTATTTTTTATGGTGTTTAAATTTTTTCTACTTATTCTTATTTTTGATTTTCATGCATTTACTTAATATTTAGCTATAATTAAGAAGTTTTTTATTTACTATAATCTCTTCTTGAAACTCTTATTTATTATTAAGTCTCTAACATTTTAAATACTTCTTAGACTTCTAATGATTTATCTTAAACTTATTTTATTTATTTTTCTTAATCTTAAAATTTTACTCCTTTTTAGACAATAATATGTTAATATAAATCAAGGCAATTTTCAATTTATTAACTCTAATTATTACTTTAAAAACTTTTTTCTTTTATTTGGCTATTTTCTGTATGTTTTTAAATAATTCTTTATTATATTTACAAAATTTGTTCTGTTGGTTTTTTTATCCAATAATCAATTTTTTTATATTCATTAGGTAATTCCTTTGTATTTATCATTTTCATTTCTATTTTATTTCCTTGATAATCATAAATTAAGTTGTTTATTTTTTTAGTAATTTATATATTTTCTTATTATTTTAATTCTTTTATTCATTATTCCTCTTATATTCTCTATTATTTTAATAATTCCTGTTTTTTTTAATTTCTTAATTCATCTTTTTAATTATTATACAATTATATTTACCTTATAATTTTTAAATTAATTCATCATCTAAAATGTCTTCTACTTATTTAAATTCTAATTTCTTTTATTATTTTATTAAATTAGGTATCAATGATTTTCTTTATATTAATCTATTTTATATATAACTATTTTTTTTGCTTTTTAAAGGCAATAAATCTAATAATAAATTTTCATTAAGATCTATTGATTCTTATTAATTTTATATAATTTTAACCTTTTTAATTAATTTAAAAGATTAATTGACATCAATTTATAAAGGAATAGGTTCAATATCTTTTTAATAATGTTTTTCCTCATTAATTTAATAAAAATTATCAGTTTAAAAAAGACAAAAAACTATATCGAATATTTATTTTTATAGTATTTTACTAAATTAAACTGAATAAGATTTTGATAATAATTATAATTAGTTGTCGTATAATATTTCTCCTGCTTTATCAATTATTTATTAAAAATAAAATTGGTTCATTTATAGAGATTAGTAAGTTTATTTCATGTAAATTATATCTAATTACTCTTTATTGTTAAAATAATTAAAGCTACTTATTTTATTTAAATTATTATTATTTTTATTTAGTTTTGATATGCTATCATCTCTATAATTTTTATTTAAGTTTCTAGGTATGAATATTTTTAATTAACTCAATTAATTCATTTTTATTTTTAAAGTATAATCAATAATACAATTAAACGTTATTATAAAATAATATATATCAATCAAACATATTACTTGGAACTTTTCTTCTTCTATTTGCATTAGTATTTTAAGTTTATTTTGATTATTATGATTCATCTGAATTTTTTCTATTTATTCTCATTTATTCACTTGCATTTTTATAGACTTACTATTATTACTATTATTATTATTGAATAAATAATTATTAATCTTATATAATATTATTTAATGAGTTTTATTTATTTTACTAATTAAACTAAATTTTTTAGTTTTAATTATTAGAAATATTTTATTAAACCTAGTCATTTTATTTTTAAATTTAATTATTAAATATAATGTTATCTTTTTCTAAATTCTATTCAAATTAATCATCATTTTAATTAAATAGTATTTACATTTAATTATTTTTAATTCTATTATTTCTTTTATTATTTTACTAAATTTATTATTATTGAATTTATTCATTTTAAATTATATTTTATTCTATAATATTTTATTGTAGATACTATTATTTTTCTTCTGGTTAAATTATTTGGATTTAATTTTATATAAATAATTTTCCCTCATTATTTTGCTAATCTTAATAATTTTCTAATTGATTATCAAATTATTATTATTAAATAATATCATTATTAAAAATAATTTATTAATAAGTTAATTATTAAATCTAATCTTTTTAAATAGTTTAATTTTCTAATTTATAATCATTTTAAATTTCATAATTATTTACTAAATTTGTTTCTTTTTATTATTATTTAATATCATGTTAATAAAGATTGTTTTAATTTGATTCAGGAATGTTTTATTCATAAATATTATTTAAATTGATTTATTATAATTTATATAATATTTGTTAATATTTTAATTCAAATTAACTTAATTAATCATTAAATTTGTCTTAAAAAATTTTTAATTATTATTCTTAATATTATTAAAAATTTTTATAAAAATCTTAGTTTTGATTTACATTTATTTAGAAACCTTATAAAATATTTTTTTCAAATAATTATATTCTTTATTCCTCTTATTAATTATTTTATAATATTTTATTAAAAAGTTAGTCTTATTTATTTTCAATTTACTCCAAAATATTTGCCTAATTATCTTGAATAATATTAACTATAGAACTAAATTATAATTTAATAAAATCTTGTTTTTATTTTTTTTACTCTTATTTATTTATTATATCTTATTAAATTTCTTAATTAGAATCTGCATTAAAATTTTAAGCGATTTATTATTATAATTCTAATATTAATTAATCTTAGTGTTTATTTTTAGCTAATAATTAATCTAATTTTTAATTCAATTATAATTTTTCATCTTAATTTTATTTAAATTAATCTTTTAAAGAATTAAATTCTAATTACTATTATTCAATTTAATTTTATTGAATTTCAATTTTATTTTATTTATCTTATAAAATTTATTATAAAATCTATAAACTATCATGATATTATTTTTAATCGTTTTCTAATTTTTTTATTTTTTTCTATAATTCATCACTTTAGTTAATATCATTCATTAAAGATTCAATTTATTATTATTATTTTGCTATAATTTCACTTAATTGGGAAGAATTTTATTAAAATTATTAAACATTTATTTATTACTAATTATTGTCATTAAATGTTCTTTTATTTTATTATTAATATTTTAATTCATTGTCATTTTTATCTATTTAATTATTTTAAAATAATACTTCTTATTATTCTTCATTTACATAAATTTATTTTTTTTAAATAAGAGGTTATTCATTTTATTATTTTTCTAATTATTACAATTGTTTATTTTCAAATTCTTTTTCTTATTATTTTTAATTTAATATATCTTATTTTTATTAAAATTATTATATTTATTCTTGCTATTAATATAATTTTTATTATTCAAATTATTATATCTATTATTATTCTTATTATTATTATTTATACAAAATATTTTTATGTTAAATATTTTAAGTTTATTAATTTAACTATTAATTATATATTTTATTGTTTTGTTCTTCTAAATTTTCTTAAATTAAATTATTATTCAATTCTTTTAATTAATTTTTATCTTCATTATTATTGTTATTCTAAATATCATTTTAAAATTCTTCATTATTATTTTCTTAATAATTCATATTTTATATTTATAATCTCATTTAATTAAATTCATTTAAATTATTCATCATTTAATCTAATATATCTTAATCTGAACTTTTTTTTCTTTAATTTTATATTTAATCTTTGTTTTATATTTATTAAACTTAATTTTAATTGTTTTATGAGTTTTAATTAATTTATTAAATCTAGTTAAATTTTTAAATCTAATTAACTTATTGATTCTAATTTAAATATTAATTCTAATTTTTTATTTATTAATTTAAAGATTAATTTTTTTACTTATTATAATCATTAATTTATTTCTGTTTAAGATTTTAATTAATAATTTATTCTTCTAGTTATATTTGTTACTTATCTTATTAATTTTACTAAAAATTTAATTAATTTTCAATACTATTAATAGGTTTATCTAATTTTTATGAGATACTATTATCGATATTTTTTTCTTTAGAATCTTAAACAAGATTTAAATTCTAAAACTAATTAATTTCCGAATTAGTTTTAGGCTACTAATTATCATCTTAATTAGTTTTAGGCAACTATCTAATAAGTCTATTTTAAATAAGATTTCTAGAATTAGTAATTGCATTAAGAGTATTTTCAGAATTAATATTAATTTTATTAGCTACAAGATCCTAAATACTAATTTAAGATTATAATATTTGGATTCTAATAGATTTATTTTTTATTCCTTTTATACTATTTCTAACTGAATTCACTTTATCTCTATAAATTTTGCTGTTACTATTATTTTGACTACTAATAAATATTTCTTCTTCTATTTCTTTACTTTTTAATTCTACTTATTCATTTTAATCATTATCATCCTCAAGTAAAGATTCTTTTATTAAATCTACTATTTTTTATCTTTATTATGAAAATTTAGTTTCTTCCACACTGAAATCTTTGTCTTTTTTATTCACAATTCTTAAACTTCCAAAAGGATTATTACTCATTTATATTATCTAATTTATTTTATTTATTAAATGTTCAATACTTATTCTAAATATAAAACAATGATATATTATTATATATTAAAATTAGATGAAAAATTAAATATAAATAAATTGCAAGTAGAATTTTCTTTTAATTGTTTATAATTAGTTAATTAAAGAAATATATTAATTAATCTTATAATTATCAAATTAATTTAAAATACTTTTCTTTTTTACTACAATAAAAAAATTTTCCAGTTATTAAGTTAAACAATAATATATGATTTGTGTAATATTATATATTTATAAATATAATATCTTAATTATGTTATTATTTCAAAGTTTAAATGTTATTTTTAGTTATCCTCAAATATAATTTAGAGTAAAAGATTAATAATAATTTATTGTTTAAATAAATTTCATAATAGACATATTATTATAATATATTGCAAATATTATAATATTATTATAGTATTTAGGTAAAAAGATATATCAAAATAATTCCTTGTAAAATTAAATAAATTATATGAATACAATTGCAAAACCATCAATAATTTTTGTATTGGGAGGTCCAGGAGCAGGAAAAGGAACTTAATGTTAACACATTGTTAATAAATTTAATTGGATTCACTTATCAGCAGGAGATCTGTTAAGGGAAGAAGTAATTAATTATAATAATAATATCAATAATAATAACAAAATTAATTATTATAACAATAATAATAATTATTATGATAAAAATAATAAAAATTATATGAATGATTTTAATAATGAAAGTTTCTATAAAAATAATAAATATGAAAATAACAATAAAATAATAAATATAATAAAAAAAAATAGAGAAAGAAAGGTAGTGCTAAGGGAGAACTAATTGAAAATTATATCAAGGAAGGATAAATAGTGCCTAGTGAAATAACTGTTGGTTTGTTGGAGGATGCTATGCTAAATAATGGATGGGAAGTAATTTTTCTAATTTATGTTTATATAGAAAAATAAGTTCATTATTGATGGATTTCCAAGAAACTTTGAAAATTTGAATTAATGGGAAGATCTAATGAAAGCTAAGGTAAATTTTAAATAGGTTTTAGTCTTTGAATGTCCTTTGGTAAATATTAACTTTTATATTTTTATTTGGCTATTTTCCTATTATTAATTGATTAATAAATTTATTTTATTTAATTAAATCAATCATTTGATAATTATAATAGGAAGTTTTAGAAGAAAGAATTTTGAAGAGAGGATAAACAAGTGGGAGATCTGATGACAATAT
>Ga0315908_10002089_pt1 | contig 14788 bp, 16 predicted proteins | sample LakEriMetagenome_12_FD_203520 | JGI IMG/M metagenome (GOLD analysis project Ga0315908, IMG submission 203520) | Freshwater fungal communities from buoy surface, Lake Erie, Ohio, United States - Buoy 4 MA124 | ecosystem: Environmental > Aquatic > Freshwater > Lake > Lake biofilm | place: USA... | reverse complement strand
CCGTAAATAGTCGTTGAACTTGGGGGCCAGGTCCAGGGTCCAGAAATTCAGCACCTGGGTCGCCGCGGAATCAGTCCCCGGACCAGCCCTGCCACAACTGCCCAGGCCCGCTGCCAGCAGGGCAGCAGCGGAGCCGCCGCCAAGAAGCTCAAGGAAACGCCGCCGGGTCTGGATCAATGCCATCTACTCAGCCTCGCCCGCCCTGGATCTGCTGGCGCCAGAGCAGCAACTGCAGGGAGCAAAGCAGCGGTGCCAGCAGGGCCGTGAGCAGGGTTTGGGCCAGCCAGGTGTGCAATGCGGGCTCCAGGGGCCAGGGGCCCAGCAACCGGCTCTGCAAAATCAGGCTGCCGCCAAGCAGGGCCGCACCCAACAGGGCCAGCAGGCCAAGACTGAAGCTGCGCTCGATCGGCGGACCCTGGCGGCCCAGCCGACCCCACCACCAGCCCAGCAGGGCCAGGGCAGGGATCTGCGTAATCGACCCGGGGTGCAAAGCATCAAGCAGCAGTCCCAGCCCGGCCCCAGCCAGGGCGCCGGAGAGGGGTCCATCGGCCAGGGCCCAGGGCAGCAGCCAAAGCACGGACCAAGCCGGGGGAATGCCCGCCAGCTTCAGGGGCCCGGGCGCAGCAAGCACCAGCCAGGGCACTACTAAAGCCGTAGCCACACACCAACCGTGGCGGGCCAGCCGACTCATGGCAGCCGCACCTGCACCCAGTCGACCGCCTCAAGCGGAGCACTCAGCTGCACCACGGCCTCGGTGGCCGGTACGGCCCGGTCGTCGACCGACTGGATCACACCCACCGTGAGGTTGGGAGGCACCAGGGTGCTGGCGGGCGAGGTGACGACCACATCCCCCGGGCGCACGCCTGGATCCTTCTCCAGAAAACGCAGCAAGGGACGGCTGGTGCCAATGCCCGTGAGCAAACCATGGCGCCGAACCCGTTCCACCCAGACGCCAACCCGGCTGCCGGGATCGGTGAGCAGGGTGACGCTGGCAGTAGTGGGTGTAACTCCGGCAATCCTGCCAATCAGCCCCCCCGGCGCCGTTACCGCCATGCCGGGCCGTAGGCCCTGCAACTCGCCGCGTCCAATCACGAGCTGCTGCCACCAGCCCCCTGTCTGGCGCGAGATCACCGCTGCCGCCAATTCGCGGCCCCCCTGACCCTGCAGCTCCAGCAAGCTGCGCAGCCGTCGGTTGTCGGCATCCAGCTGGCGCAAGCGGGTTTGATCGTTGAGAGCCTGGCCGCTACGCACCCACTCACCCTGGGCACTACCGGGCCAGAAAGGCCGGCTCAACAGGGCGTAAGCATCGGTAAAACCCACTCCTTTACTGAGCCGCACGGCTAGCAGGGCCAGCACCAGCAAGGCCCAGGGCCAGGCCTGAACTACAGCGCCCAGGGCGGGAAGGCGAAGCCTGCGGCCGGCCTGCATCGGGATCAGGCGGTCTGACGCACGAAGTCAGGGGTGTCGAGCACGCGCTGCAGCCGCTTGTAGTCCTCAAGCACCATGCCGCAGCCGTTCACCACGCACAGCAGCGGGTCTTCTGCCACATGGGTAAGGATGCCGGTCTCGTGGCTGATCAGGTCGGTTATGCCGCGCACTTGGGCACCACCACCGGCCAGCATGATGCCGCGATCGACGATGTCGGCGGCCAGCTCAGGCGGGGTGCGCTCCAATGTGCGCTTAACGGCTTCCACGATCACGTTGAGGGGTTCGGCCATGGCCTCGCGAATATCGCCGGCGCGGACGTTGATGGTGCGGGGCAGACCGGAGAGCAGGTGCAGGCCGCGCACATCCATGGAGGTGTTGTCGTGGGCATCGTCAGGGAAGGCGGAGCCGATACGGATCTTGATGTCCTCGGCGGTGCGCTCGCCCACCACCAGGTTGTGCACCTTCTTTAGATAGACGCCGATGGCGTCACTGAGTTCGTCGCCAGCCACCCGCACCGACTCGCTCAGCACGGTGCCGCCCAGGCTGAGCACGGCCACTTCAGTGGTGCCGCCTCCGATATCGACAATCATGGTGCCCACCGCCTCGGTGACGGGCAGACCGGCGCCGATGGCGGCCGCCACCGGCTCATCAATTAGGTGCACCTCACGGGCGCCGGCTAGGCCGGCTTCCCGCACAGCACGGCGCTCCACACCTGTAACTCCACTGGGGATACCGATCACCAACCGGGGCGCCACGATGCCGCGGCCTTCATTGGCCTTGCGAATGAAGGTTTTGATCATCTGCTCGGCGGCGTCGAAGTCGGCGATCACGCCGTCACGCAGGGGCCGCACGGCGCGAATGTTGCCGGGGGTGCGGCCCAGCATCATCTTGGCCTCATCACCCACGGCCAAGGGCACACCCCGCTCCAGATCCATGGCCACCACAGAGGGCTCCTGGAGCACGATGCCTTTGCCAGACACGAAAATAAGGGTGTTGGCGGTGCCCAGATCAATGCCGATATCGCGCGAAAACTGGAAACGACGGAAAAACACGGACGCCCGGCCTGCAAGGGCCGAATCATACGAGGGTGTTACAGACGGCTCTAACGGTGGAACTGATGAAAGGTGGCAGCCGAACCGGGTGCCGCATCATTGATCCATCAGCAACAGGAGACATCAACCATGGGCGTGAATTCCATCACCCTTGTCGGCCGGGCCGGCCGCGACCCCGAAGTCCGCTATTTCGAATCAGGCAGTGTGGTCGCCAACCTCACCCTCGCCGTCAACCGCCGCAGCCGTGACGACGAGCCCGACTGGTTCAACCTCGAAATCTGGGGCAAACAAGCTCAGGTAGCCGCCGACTATGTCCGCAAAGGGGCCCTGGTGGGCATCATCGGCAGCTTCAAGCTTGACCGCTGGACCGACCGGGCCAGCGGTGAGGAGCGCACCAAGCCCGTGATCCGGGTAGACCGGCTGGAATTGCTCGGCTCCAAGCGCGACGCCGAAGGTGGCGGTGGCATGGGAGGAGGCTTCGGTGGTGGCTCTCCAAGCGAGGAGGAAGTGCCCTTCTAAGCCGGGTCTGGCTCAGTGGGAATCGCGGCGCTTCTTCCAGATGCGCAGCCCCAGCCAGACGGCGCCGGCGGCCAAGGCCAGCACCAGCACCATCTTCACAGCCTTGGCCACCGGCTCTATCCAGAGCTCCACATTTGCGTAGCCCTCACCCAGGGCCAGGCCCGCCAAGGTGAGTAGCAGGGTCCAGATAAGGCTGCCGGCCGTGGTCCAAAGCAGGAAAGGCGCTATGGGCATCATCTCGATGCCCGCGGGCACCGATATCAAGGTGCGAATGCCAGGCACCAGCCGGCCCCAAAAAACCAAAGCAGTGCCGTATTTGGCAAACCAATCGCGGCTGCGATGCAGCTCCATGGGGCTGATGCCAATCCAGCGGCCGTGGCGCGCCAGCCATTGCTCCAGGCGCTGCTCGTTGATCAGCCGACCGATGCCATACCAAGGCAAAGCCCCCAGCACCGTGCCGAGCAGCCCCGCCATTACCACTGGCAGCAGGGCCAATTGGCCCTGCTGCACATAAAAGCCCCCGAGGGGCATGATCAATTCGGAGGGAATCGGCGGGAAGAGGTTCTCAAGGAACATCGCCGCAAAGATCGCTCCATAGCCAAGCCAGGGATTGGCCTCCACTGCCGCACCAATCAGCTGAGGCAGCTGTTGCACCAGTTCGCCAATCCCCATCGGGCTCGTCTCAGTAGCGGTAGTGATCGAGCTTGTAGGGCCCGGCTACCGGCACGTTGATGTAATCAGCCTGCTCCTGGGAGAGCTCGGTGAGCTTGGCGCCGATCTTGTCGAGGTGGAAGCGGGCCACCATCTCATCGAGGTGCTTAGGCAACACATACACCTGCTTGGCGTACTGGTCGCCCTTGGTGAACAGCTCAATTTGAGCGAGCACCTGGTTGGTGAAGGAGGCGCTCATCACAAAACTGGGATGGCCGGTAGCACAACCCAAATTCACCAAACGGCCCTCAGCCAGCAGGATGATTTTGTTGCCGCTGGGCAGCACAATGTGATCAACCTGAGGCTTAATGTTATCCCAGGTGTACTGCTTCAGGGATACCACATCGATCTCATTGTCGAAGTGACCGATGTTGCAGACGATCGCCTGATCCTTCATCTGAATCAGGTGCTCGTGGCGAATCACCTTGAAGTTGCCAGTGGCAGTCACGAAAATGTCCACATCGCCCACCACGTCGTCAAGACGCACGACGCGATAGCCCTCCATCGCGGCCTGCAGGGCGCAGATGGGATCAACTTCGGCGATCATCACCGTGGCGCCAAGACCGCGCAGCGACTGAGCTGAGCCCTTACCCACATCGCCGTAGCCAAGCACCAGGGCAACCTTGCCGGCCACCATCACATCAGTGGCGCGCTTAATGCTGTCCACCAGGGATTCGCGGCAACCATAAAGGTTGTCAAACTTGCTCTTGGTGACCGAATCGTTGACGTTGATCGCCGGGAAGGGCAGCTCGCCACTCTTCTGCATTTGATAGAGGCGGGCCACACCGGTGGTGGTCTCCTCGGTAACGCCCTGAATTTCGGCGTAGATGCGGGAGTAGAAGCCAGGCTGGGCAGCCAGCTTTTGGCGAATGCTGTTGAAGAGGGCGGTTTCCTCTTCGTTGGAGGGGTTATCTAGAACTGAAGGATCGCTCTCAGCCTTAGTACCCAACACCACGAGTCCAGTGGCATCGCCACCGTCGTCGAGGATCATGTTAGGTGTGCCACCATCGCCCCACTCAAGGATGCGGTGAGTGAAGGCCCAATACTCATCAAGGGTTTCGCCCTTGTAGGCAAACACCGGCACATTGGCCGCTGCAATCGCGGCGGCAGCGTGATCCTGGGTTGAGAAGATGTTGCAGCTGGCCCAGCGCACTTCGGCGCCGAGAGCCACCAAAGTTTCAATCAGAACCGCAGTCTGAATCGTCATATGCAGGGAACCCGCAATGCGGGCGCCCTTGAGGGGCTGCTCAGCGCCAAACCTGGAGCGCAGGGCCATCAGGCCAGGCATCTCAGTTTCGGCAATTGCAATCTCCTTGCGGCCAAAATCGGCCAGGCCGAGATCGGCAATCACGTAGGTATTAGTGCTTTGCAGCACGGGCGCGGAAGCCGTTGAGGCGGGTGAAGCCACCATGGGTTTTGTTTGGGGTACTGCTCGCTCCCGGCTGGGAGGGCGTGGTTTGGAAATATCTGCGGAGACGCCGAGGCTTCGGGCTCGCTGAAAATGCAATCTACAAGGAGCACCTCAACTCTCGTGATCCAAGCCCTGTGATGCAAGCCCTGAGTGATGCCGCCGCCACCCAGGCCTTCGGGCGGCAACTGGCGCTGCGTCTACCCGCTGGCAGCATCCTGCTGTTGGCAGGTGACCTGGGGGCCGGCAAAACCTGCCTGGTGCAGGGCCTGGCCGCCGGCCTCGGCATTGAGGAACCCATCACCAGCCCCACCTTCGCCCTCGCCCAGCACTACCCGCTGCCGAAGGGCGGCGGGCTGGTGCACCTCGATCTCTACCGGCTGGAGCTGGCCGCCGCCGCCGACGAACTATTTGCCCAGGAGGAGGAGGAAGCCCGTGCCCTTGGCGCCTTGCTGGCAGTGGAGTGGCCCGAGCGACTCAGCAGCGCACCGGCCGGCTGCTGGCAAATCCAGCTCAGCTTGAGCGACCCCTTCAACCCAGAAGCTGGACGCCTGATCGAGGTGCGTTCGCCGAGCTGAACGACCGGCCGGGGGAGCTTGTTGTTTTATTTGGCTAGCTAAGTCTTGGCTTAGCTAGCTGCCGCGAATGAAGTGCCCGCCCCCAGCAGCGCAGCAATGATCTGGGCGTTGGCCGCCGGGAAGGGATATTCGCCCAGCTGCTCAGGCCGCACCCAGCGCACCTGCTGGGAGGCCAGCGGCTGGGGCTCGCCGCTCAACCAGGTGCAGAGATGCACCACAAAGCACAACCTCTTATGGCTGTAGGCGTGCTCCACCACAATCAGCTCCTCGCCCACCTCCACCTCAATCGCCAACTCCTCCGCCAGCTCACGGCGGATCGTTTCATCGATCGGCTCACCCGGCTCCTGCTTGCCGCCGGGGAATTCCCACAACCCCCCCAGCAAACCCTCATTGAGCCGCTGATCGATCAGCACCTCACCGGCGCCGTTGCGCACCACCCCCACGCCGATCACCTGGAACGGCAACTCGCTGGGGGCATCCATCAGGGCGTGGCAGCGGCATTGGCGGCAGCGTAGTCAGCCCCCGGTGAACGTTTGTAGCTTGGCCAAACGGGCCTGAATAAATTGGAGCCATGAGCTACCTGCCTACAGAACCCGAGAACTTCGCCAGCAAAGCCATCGACGGCTTTGTGGCTGCCCATCCCCGCCACGTTCGGCGCACCGATGGCGGCGTGATCCGCTTAGCACCGATCCCCGCAGGCCAGGTGGGTGTCGTGGTGGGCGGCGGCTCCGGCCACTATCCAGCCTTTGCCGGCCTCGTGGGCCGGGGTCTGGCCGCCGGCGCCGTTTGCGGCAACATTTTTGCCTCGCCCTCGGCAGGCCAGGTGCTGCGGGTGGGATCGGCCGTGGAACGGGGAGCGGGCCTGCTGCTGAGCTTCGGCAACTACGCAGGAGACGTGTTGCACTTCACGCTCGGAGCCGAAAGGCTGCGTCGCCAGGGAATCGACGTGCGCATAGTGACGGTCACCGACGACATCGCCAGCGCCCCCATCGACCAACCGGAGCTGCGGCGTGGCATTGCCGGTGGCTTGGTTGTGTACAAGGTGGCAGGTGCGGCCGCCGAAGCCGGACTGCCCCTCGACGAGGTGGAGCGGCTGGCCAGCAAAGCCAATGGGCGCACCCGCAGCCTGGGGGTGGCCTTCACTGGCTGCACCCTGCCGGGAGCCAGCCAGCCGTTATTTGAAGTGCCCAGCGGCCGCATGGCCATTGGCATGGGGCTGCACGGCGAACCGGGGCTGTCGGAAGGGCCCCTCACCGATGCCAACAGCCTGGCGGCCCTACTCGTGGAACGGCTGCTGGCCGAACGGCCGGCAGATGTGCCCGAAGACCAGCAAAGGCTAGTGGTGCTGCTGAACGGGCTGGGCAGCTTCAAATACGAGGAGCTGTTCGTGCTCTTCGGCGCCGTGAACCAGGAGCTCCTGGCCAGGGGCGTGGTGCTGGCCGACTGTGAGTGCGGCGAGCTGGTCACCAGCCTGGATATGGCCGGAGTGTCCCTCAGCCTCTGCTGGTTGGATGCCGAGCTGGAAGGCTTCTGGAGCGCCCCCGCCGACAGTGCTGCCTACCGCCGCGGCGCCCTTACCCCACTCCCCCAGGCCCAACATGCCCTGCTGGGCCGCTTCGAGGCTGTGGAGAAGGCCTTGGAGCAGCGGGTTGAGGAGCTCGGGGCTCTCGATGCCGTGGCCGGCGATGGTGACCATGGCCTCGGAATGCTGAGGGGCATTCGGGGCGCACGGCAGAGCGCCATCCGCGCCTGCACCCGGGGCTGCAGCACCGGGGAAGTGCTGATGGAGGCTGGAGAAGCCTGGTCTGACCACGGCGGGGGCACCTCCGGAGCCCTCTGGGGTGGAGCCCTGCTGGCTGCCGGCAACTCGATAGCTCAAGCAAGTGAACTTGGAGCTACAGAGATTGCTGCAGCTTTCGACGCCGCCCTGCAGGCCGTGGTCGGCCTCGGCAAGGCGGTTCCCGGCGACAAAACCATGGTGGATGCCCTGCAGCCCTACTGCCTAAAGCTGCGCTCGGAGCTGCAGGCCGGAGTGCCCCTTGATCAAGCCCTGCAGAACGCTGCTGAGACCTCCCTACTGGCGGCAAAAGCCACCGCAGAAATGCTGCCAAAACTGGGGCGTGCTCGCCCCCATGGCAGTCGCAGCCTGGGACACCCGGACCCCGGTGCCATGTCGCTGGCCTACTGCTTGATCGCAGCAACCCAGGATCAAGCAGCCACCTAAGCCCTCAACCGCATCGCTGATGCGGCTGCATCGGTTCGCGTAGTCACAGGATTGGGCTCACCGGCTCACAACGAAACAGAAAACGAATCAGAAAACGAAAAATGCAAACGGGGTTGTCGCGGCAAGCCAAACAGAGCAGGCTTACAGCAAAGTGCAGCAAAATCGATGACAGGCACAGAATTCCTCGCCGGGAAGTCTGCTGAGATCCTGAAGACCCTGAGCGCAGGCCAATGCCTAGTCGAACTGGAGCTCTCCGGCACCATTCGGTGGGCGAACGACCATTTCGCAGCTCTTACGGGATACAGCCTGGAGGAACTTAAGGGCGTTGATTGTTCGGAACTCCTCGATTCAGAGCACATGAGCCCTGATGAGCGGGAAAAGTTCTGGCAAACGCTGCGCGATGGCAGTTGTGCAACAGCAGAATTCAGATGCCTTAATAAGAATCAGACCGAGCAATGGCTCACGATCCTGTCTATTCCAGTCAGGGATGATGCTAAGAATCAAATCGTTTGCCTAGCCATAGCGACTGATAGCACAGCCAGAAAGCAGTCGAGCCTCGCCATGACTGGCATGATCACAGCACTGGAGCGCTCAACAGCGGTAATCGAATTTGATCCCAGCGGCACAATTCTCCGAGCCAATGACAAATTTCTCGACCTGATGGGATATCAGCTTGAAGATATAGTCGGCGAGCATCATAGAATGTTTGCTAAGCCAGAGCAATCTGCATCACAGGAATATCTTGACTTCTGGGCTTCGCTTGCAGCAGGCGATATCGTGCCCGGCCAATTCGAAAGACTTCGCCAGGATGGCTGCTCAGTCTGGCTAGAAGCCAGTTACAACCCAATATTTGATCTGCAGGGCAACGTGATCAGGGTTGTGAAGTTTGCAACCGACATAACAGAGAAAGTCCGTGCCAACGAGGAGATCGAAATCAAGGCCCAGGCCTTGGCCACTGCCTTGGAGCAAGCTCAGGAATCAGAGCAAATCCGCGATGAGATGGATCGGACCTTGCAGGAAATGTCTACCCCAGTAACCCCAATCTGGGATGGAATCCTGCTGCTACCACTCGTGGGAGTGGTGGATTCAACCCGCACAGACGACGTGATGCGCAAAACACTAAATCGGATCAGCGAGCATCAATCAAAGGTCTTTATCCTCGATATTAGTGGCGTACCAATGGTTGACACTGCTGTGGCCAATGAATTAGTTAAAATCACCAAAGCGACACGCTTCATGGGCTGCGAGACTATTATTTCAGGCCTCTCTGCATCCATTGCCCACACCATGGTGGATCTTGGCGTTGATGTAGGCGAAGTACGCACAACATCCACCCTGCGTGATGCGTTTCGGATAGGGCTTCAACAGGTGACAGCCTTTAATAGCAATGGAGCGATCAGGCGAGAGGCTGAACCACAAGGTGAAAGCTTCAGGTTGTGAGTGATATGGACCCAAATGCTCAACCGATTCCGATCGCTCAGGTCAATGATCTGCTGATTGTGACATTACCCCCGGCCCTTTCAGAACAAATCATGGCCGACACAAGAGAGCAGGTGGGCGCATGGCTGAGCCGAAAACCGATACGCGCTGTTCTATTTGATCTGAGTGCGGTTCCACTGATTGATGGGGGCGATTTTGAAGCCCTCGGACAACTAGCGATTTGCAATAAGGTTCTCGGAACGTCCACCACACTCATCGGCATCCAGCCTGGGGTTGCCGCCTACCTGGCCTCGCTGCCGATGGAACCACCATTCCTCAACTTTGCCCAAAACATGGCCAGCGCCCTTCGCCTGCATGGTTGAACCACCTGTTTCTCCAGTACCGCGCAGCCTCCGCTTCAAGATCCGAAGGCAGAGCGATGTAACCCTGGCCACTGTGGCCTGCCAAAGGGACGATTTCCTACCTGCTTTTCCTACCAATGAGCGCGGCATTGTAGGAACTGTAGTGTCAGAACTGGCCATGAATATTCTCAAATACGCTGGCGAAGGCGAGATTCTCCTTGAGAGCCTTGAAGCCAATGGACGTCATGGAGTAAGCATTAAAGCCAGCGATCAGGGCCCTGGCATTAAAGATCTAGAACAAGCGCTAGCAGATGGATACAGCACAAGTGGAACCCTGGGGCTGGGGTTACCTGCGGTAAAGAGAATGAGCGACAGCCTCACGATCACAGCACCGATAGGTGGAGGCACCGTGGTGAGCGTCGAGCGCTGGTGCCGGTATCCCGTGGTCTCAGGCAAGACCAGTTCAGCGCCGGCGAACCCCAGAGCAGAAAGTCGAAAACCGGCTGGTGAGCCACGGCTCAAAACACCATTGACACTGGATATCAGAACGCAACATCGCGCCTATCCGGGCCAGACAGTCTGTGGTGATCAAACCCTGGTATTGGAACTTACAGGCCTAACCCTGCTGGTGCAATTGGATGGCACAGGTCATGGCTCTGTCGCTCATAAAGCCGCCACAGCACTGGTTGCGTGCATTCAAGGTCACATACAGGAAGCGGAACAATCCACACCGGAAATCCTCCTGCCCTCACTACTGGATGCCTGTCAAACAACAGCCAGCTCGGGGATCGGTGCCGCCATTGGCCTGACACTAATAGATCTGCAGCAGCACCGGCTTCACTACATGGGCATCGGCAACACCCGCATCATGGTGTTCAAACCCGGAGGCTGGGAAGGAATCTCTAAGGAGGGGATGCTTGGACATCGTTACCGCAAGCCGATGCTCAGCTCCACGTCATTGCAGGCAGGCGACAGCGTGGTGAAATTCTCGGATGGGATCAGCAGCTCAGGGGTGCGCGCTTTACGCAAACGTTCCGATCGTCCAACAACCGCAACGGCCATCGCCGAACAATTGATGACACTGGCCAAAGATTCTGATGATGCCAGCTGCCTTGTTGCCACATGTCTGATCTGAACTTGCTTGGCAGCATCAAGCTGAGTAGCGCTGACAGCCTGCTCCATAATCGCGGCAAGCTATTGCGCATCATTTCCTCACTAGATAGCGACCCAACCCGCACGATTCCCTTTGTCGCAAAGCTTTCGGATGCTATGCGCTGGTATGTGCAATGGGGAAAACAGAGCACGCTGATCCTGCACTACCAGCCGGCCCAGAGACCGCAGCGAAGACAGGACAGATTGGTATTCAGTCTCCAATGCGAAGGACTGATGAAATCTCTACCGCAGCACATTCAAGGAACCGGTAGCCCACAGGAACAAACGCTCCCACAGGAAACACGTTTAATCTTTGCCCTGCCAAAACAGCCGCCCCCAGATGAGCTTGCTCGATTAGCCCATGACTTCATGGAACCCAGCCGCGAAGAATTATTCGCAGCCGTGCAATCCGAACAAGAAAAGAGCGAGAAATTGGTACTCAATATTCTACCCAAAAAGATTGCCAAGGCTCTAAAGAGCAGCCAAACGAGTAGTGGTTTGATCTACGATTTTCACCCAAGCACCACAATCTTGTTCAGCGATGAGGCCGGCTTCACCAGCCTGACTAGAGAGCTGCAACCGGAGCGCCTTGTGAGGATGATCAACCAATTGTTCTCAGAATTCGACAATCTCTGTGAGCACCACGGCATCGAAAAGATCAAAACAATTGGCGATGCCTATATGGCTGTCTGTGGCGTGCCATCCGCTGTGGAAAACCACGCCGAGCAAGCCAGCCGCATGGCCTTAGACATGCTTCGAGTCCATACGGATTTGATGCGATCGCAAGGCATTAATCTGGGCATCCGCATCGGCTTGCATTCAGGCCCCGTGGTGGCTGGCGTGATTGGACGTAAAAAATACGCCTATGACATCTGGGGGGATGCAGTAAATGTGGCCAGCAGAATGGAATCAACCTGCATGCAGGACTGCATTCAGATTTCAGAAGCCACAAAAAATCTGCTACCCGAGCACTTTCAGGTTGAGAGCCGTGGCAGCGTTGAGATCAAGAGTTGCGGAAAAATGGATACATATTTCCTGCGCTCAGCTGGAGAAGTCCCTAATTTAATTTACGAGAAATAACGTCAATGCCATGAAAGGTTGACTAGGGAAGATTGTACGTGGCTTGGGCTCAGACCGCCATGTAGGCCTCTACGGCATCGCTGATGCGGCGCAGGCCCGCTAGGCCGTCACGCTCCAGGTTGCGCACCCGATCGCGGCTGATCCCGAGAATGCGGCCGATACCTGTGAGACTCATCGGCTCGCCACCCTCAGGGTTGTCAGCGCAGGGGATGCCATAGCGCATCTTCAGCACCCGTCCCTGCAGCTCCGGCAGTTGCTCCAGCAGCGCTCGCAGGTCGCCCTTTAGGCACTCTCCATCCACACGCTCCTCCGGCAGTTCCGCATCTCCTGCCAGCAGGTCCAGCAGTTCGGTGTCATCGCCATCGCCCACCTTCGTCTCCAAGCTCACCGGTTGGCGCGCACGGCACAGCAGATCCTTCACCTCTTCTTCTGGCAGTTCCACCGCCTCTGCAAGCTCCGTCACCGTCGGCGTGCGCCCCAGCAGCTGGCTCAGTTCACGCTGACCCTTCTTCAGCTTGTTCAGCGTTTCGGTGATGTGGATTGGCAGCCGGATCGTCCGGCTCTTCTCAGCGATTGCCCGCGTGATCCCCTGGCGAATCCACCAATACGCATAGGTTGAAAATTTGTAGCCACGGGTTGGATCGAACTTCTCAACGCCGCGCACCAGCCCGATCGTGCCCTCCTGGATCAGGTCCAGCAGCTCCATATTCCGCCGCGTGTACTTCTTAGCCACGCTCACCACCAGCCGCAAATTCGCAGCCACCATCCGCTCCTTGGCACGCCGGCCCGCCTGCAAGCGCTTCTTAAGCAATGGCGCGCTCAGACCAGCGGCCTGGGCCAATTCCGCCTGGCTTGGCTTGTTGCCCAGTTGCACCTCCAGCTCCAGCTCCAGCTCCTCCAAACCCACCAGCTCCTGCACCTGGCGGCCCAGCGTGATCTCCTGCTCATGGGATAGCAGCGGCACTCGACCGATGTCCCGCAGGTAGCTACGCACCAGGTCGCCACCTGATTGGGCCGAGGCCGCCCCGGCACTGGGGCTGGAGCCAAGAACGGGCAGGGCGGACATGGCGGGCCGGTTTACGAAACTCTTTGGTTTCGCAAACCTACCATTCCTTTTAAGGGCGAACATGGGTGGCATGGCCACTGAACGGCTGCAAAAACTGATAGCCAACGCCGGGCTCTGCTCCCGGCGCCAGGCAGAACAACTGCTGGGCCACGGCCTGGTGCAGGTGAATGGTGCCGTAGCCCAGCTGGGCGATCGGGCCGACACCGAGCGCGATCGCATCACCGTGCGGGGAGAGCCCCTGGCGGCCCGGCCCCAGCCCCTACTGCTGCTGCTCAACAAACCGGTGGGAGTGGTTTGCAGCTGCCACGATCCCGAGGGGCGAACCACCGTGCTGGACCTGCTGCCAGCAGAACTGCGCCACGGCAGTGGACTCCACCCGGTGGGCCGGCTCGATGCCAACAGCCGCGGCGCCCTGCTGCTCAGCAACCAGGGGGAGGTGACCCTGCGGCTCACCCATCCCCGCTACGGCCACCGCAAGACTTACCGGGTGTGGGTGAAGGGCCAACCGGAGGACCGGGTGCTGGAGCGCTGGGCTGCCGGAGTGCCCCTTGATGGCCAGGCCAGCCAACCGGTGGGGCTGGTGCTGATTCAAAGGCGCCCCCAGGCAACCGAAATCGAACTGCGGATGGGGGAGGGACGCAACCGTCAGATCCGGCGCACCGCCGAGGCCCTTGGCCACCCCGTGCTCGATCTGCAGCGGCTGGCAATCGGCCCCCTGCAGCTGGGCGCATTGCCCGAAGGTCGCTGGCGGCGCCTCGATCGCCAAGAATGGCAGCTGCTTAATTCCACGCCCCCACCCTGAGCCCCTCCACCCCGCTGCCACCAAAGCGCCCGCGAGGCCGCCCCGGCCGCTGGTGGCGCTTTGGTGGCTGGTGGCGCCCTGGACAATCAGCGGCCCCAAGTGGGCCTGCCGAGGCTCCGGCTGATCCGTTGCTGGCAGCAGGCCAGCGGCTGCGGCTGCGGCGTGAGGAACGGGGCCTGAGCCTGCGGGACCTCGCCCTGCAAACACGCATCAGCGCGGCAGTGCTGGAGGCCCTAGAGCGAGGCTGGCGCGACCGGCTACCGGAAGCCACCTATCTGCGCACCATGGTGCCGCTGATCGAGCGACACCTAGAGCTGTCACCGGGCAGCCTGGAAACGGCGCTGCCCAGCAGCGAGCAACACCGCCGTTTCCAGGGCCAAAAGCGAGAGCCCCTGCTGCGTCGTTTCACGCCGGGCTCAATCGATGTATTCACCACCTGGCAGGGCACCCTGCTCTACGGCCTGCTGACCCTGGGACTGATCTACGCGGTGAACCTGCAGCAGCAGCAACTGGCAGCCCGGGGGCTGCTGGCGCTACGGCCGATTTCGCCCCTGCCTGCCGCTGACCAGGCCAAACCGCCGCGGCCTGATCAAGCCCTACTGCAGCTTTATCCCGAGCTGCGCCCCCTGGAGCTGGCCGCCAGGGGCCAGGGGGTTGGGCAACTGCGGCGGGCAAAGCCAAGCCAAATTCCAGCGGCCGGAGTGCTGGAGCTGCAATTAAGCCAGCCCAGCCAGCTCACGCTGGAGAGCGCCAGCGGAGTTCGCACCAACCTGCGCAACAGCAGTGGCAGCATCAGCCTGCCCCTCAGTGGCAGCTTCCGACTCAGCCTCAACCCTCCGCCCAGCGCCGGCGATCTAGTGAGCTGGAACGGCTCGCCCCTGCAGCCAGTCAAGGGCCAGCCCGGTCAGTTCAGCTCACCAGCAGACGCAGCCCGGCCGTAGCTAGCCGCCATGTCGCCATAGCCCTGCAGGGCCCCGTCCAGGCTGG
>Ga0315908_10002088_pt1 | contig 14792 bp, 8 predicted proteins | sample LakEriMetagenome_12_FD_203520 | JGI IMG/M metagenome (GOLD analysis project Ga0315908, IMG submission 203520) | Freshwater fungal communities from buoy surface, Lake Erie, Ohio, United States - Buoy 4 MA124 | ecosystem: Environmental > Aquatic > Freshwater > Lake > Lake biofilm | place: USA... | reverse complement strand
ATATTTTATTATAAAATAAATTAAAAGTAAAATTAATTAAACTAGATTAAATAAACATTTTTTTTACTGATTAAAATATATTAATTAAATCATTTAAAAAAAGATAAATGAAAAAATTATTAATAATAATTCTAATAATTTCTAAAGAAATGTGTTAAAATAATAATAAATAGAATGATTAGTTAAGAAAAATATAAGAAAAAAATAGTCACGTCGATAGATCATAAATAGTTTATTATATTTTGATTTTATTTCTTTGCTTTTCGTTTATAAGTCTACTTATAGCATTTATAATAAAAAAAATATGCTGTGCTGAACGAAATAATGATTAATAATAAAATTGATAAATAGGAGAAGATAGTGATAAATTAAATTCTGCAATAATAGATAAATACCTCCCAAACAATCTATATAAGATAATAAAGATAAAACAAAATAAAAAAACAAATATAGAATTAGAGTAATAAAATAGGTATTTTATTTATTTAAATATAGTATGTGCTGCTGTATATGTCTTTGTGATTTGGAAAATAATTAGCTATTTAAAAAGTCAGTTTGTGGTCATTTATTTCATAGTGATTGTTTAACTAAATGGTTAAAGCATCATCACAATTGTCCATATTGTAGAACAGAAATGGATAAAAATATCTTAATCAAGTTTTATGAAGAAAATATCAATATCTCTAAAACTGATAAATTAAAATCTTAACTTTGATTATATTGCATATATAAAAAACATTCCATTTAATTATTAATTAAATTATCAATATATTATTTATTATAATGGATAGACCAATTAAGTCAAAAGGTTATTATGATATGAACTTTATAGACTGGAATAATGAATGGGAAAATATCGTGAATAGCAATTATGAAAATTTAGATGATAATAAAGAATGTCCAATATATGGAATGGACATAATAACTTTCAATGAACTGATTAAAAAAGATTTTGAATAGGCTCAATTGGAAATTGAAGAATAAATTGAAATCGATGATGGCGAAAAAAAGTATAATCTAATAACAATAAATATATAATAATAGAAAGTATAAATATAGAAGAACATAGAGTATAAATTAATAAGAATAAATTAATTATAAACTAGAGGATTATCGTCAGAATAGCTGGAAAAAATTCAGCAAATGAAAATGGGCAAAACTTCGTAAGAATGTTCAATCTGTATGTTTACTTTTTCCAAAGGATAAATGATCTTAAGACTTCCAGTATGTCAACACATTTTCCACAAAAATTGTGTCATTAAATGGCTTTAGAAAAACTCCACTTGTCCTAATTGTAGGCTAGATTTGTAAACATATTTTAAAAATAAATGAATTTTATTTTTATAATTTTATTTTTCACGAATACTTTTTTAAGAAATCAAATGATAGTTTTATTGGAATCGAACCATTTTTTTAATATTTTTTTAATTTCGATTCTTTAATGTTCTTTTTAATAAATTCCACTTCAAAGTTCCTTTTCTTTAGCAAGTAAAAAGTTATAAAAGAGTTACCACTTGCAAGCACTGAAATATAAAATAAAAAGAAAATCTAAGTTAAATTAATATAAATATTATAAAATTTATAATTATAATTATAGATTTAAATATAAATGTATAAGCAAATATAATTATAAATAAAATATGATGTGATATAAATATGTAGATAAAAATACATTTCTTTAATATATGGATAATATCTAAGCCAACAATGAAAAAACGAAATAAAGTGTATAGATAATTTAAGGGATCCAGAAAATAAGAAAGTTTTTGATGGTTATTTTATTTAAATCATAAATGGATTCATAATACCACAACTCTTCATTATTTTTTCTGAATTTGTATGAATAATGTAATCCCAATAATTTTTTTGCGATGACATTTTTGACAACCCAGAAATCAACAGTACCTATAATAATGGTCATTTAAGTGGCCATTCCTCCTGTAACTCTATGCTTAAGTCCATAGCTTTTCAATTAATAATATTCAGCATTAGGAGTCATAAATTAATATATCAAAATACAAATTGATTTCATCAAAATGTGAAACATTATACTTAAGTTTAATGTGTCATTTTCACTTATTTATGAATTATTTAAATCATCATCATCTTCCACTTTTTCTTTTATCACTTCTAGTTATAAGTTATTTGTTGTTTCTTGTTTCTTTATTTCATTTTTATCTTCATTTATGTTGTTTTGAGATGCTTCTAATTATTAAATATATTTGCTTTAATATATTTTTGAAGCATTTATATTGCTTGTATTATTTTTTTCATTATTATTTTTTTTAGTATTTTTCTCATTAATAACATCTTGAATAGATTATTTTAATTCATTATTGTAAGTTGTCCCCTAATTGTAATATTTGCTTTTGTAAACTTCCATTGGATTTAACTACTTATAATGTTTCGATTAATACTGAATCTGCTATTTATTATTATCATCTTCATCTACATAATGATGTTAATTTTTATATCTTTTTGTTTTTTCTAAGTTATTTTCATAAAAGTTTTCTGTATTTTATTTCTGTTTTATCATTTCTATTATTTCTATTAATTAAATAACATCAAATTTGATAATAAACACTTTATATTAACTATTTAAACTTACTATAATTTATAATATTCAATATTTATTATTATTAACATATTATATTTATATTTAATCATAATTTAGAATAAAATTATAAATTAATAATAATAATCAAACAACTTTTTCAATAGCATTTGTAAATTAAATCATAGTTTTAATAACATTTTGACTGTCATATTGTTAATCAATTTGATTTTTATTAGTAAAATGAAGAATTTACTATGAATCATCAAATTTCCACATAATATTTTGAGAATCAATGTTATTAGACTTAAGAGATTAAATAAACTTTTTAAGATCTATAATATTATTAAAATTCATCATTTAAATGATAGCTGAATACTTCAATGACCTATAACTGAGTTCAATACTTTTGCACATTTCATTCCTAATAGTATTTTAGAAATGATTAACAAATATTTCAAAATATTGATAATTTTTTGTCTATTTCTATTAAACAAACTCCTTGTAGTTTCCTTAGAGGATATACTATTCTAAGTTCAATACTGTTTTAATCATGGGCTGTTCCAAATCTTCCTAAGATAAATGTTCCAAATGGCAATGAAATTCACTAGTCTTGTTATTTACTAATAAATGCAGCAAATAAAGGCTATTTATCTATATTTCATTTTCTGATCTCTCTAAATCAAATTCCTAATATATTTCTATTACTCTCTTTGCATTTTTTTCAAACTCTTCTAGTTAATTTATCTCTAAACTATGAATAACGCATATTTCAAAAAATCTTCTTATTAATCTTTGCTCTTCTTTATTCTATCCTCTTAATACTAGTATTTAACATTTGAGCTCTAATAAATCTTTTCTAGTATGCTCACTATTATTTTAATTTTTGTCCTTTATTTTCTACAGAAACATCTCAACATCATAATTTAGTCTATCCATTTCTGTTTAAATTTCTGATTATAATTTATTATTATTATAATTATTAAGAAATATTAATAAATCATTAATTTATAAGTTAAACTTATGAAGTTTTAATTATTTTTAATTTTATTTATTGTAATAGTTTAAAGTAAATATCAATATAAGCATAATTGTGAGTGTACTGAATAAGATAAAACAATGAATTTTTGTTAAAAATGGACTTGTGTTTAATAATTACAAAGTTAATGTTTCCATCCAGATTCACAAATATAAGTGTATTAAGAATAAAATGATAGTTATTTGAGCAAAAGTTTAAAAGAACTTTAAATATATGATATTATTCAAAATTATGATGTAAATTAAAAATAATTTTTCCAAGATAAAATAATAGGATTTTTAGATTCATCTAATAATGCTAGTGAGTTTATAAATTTGTATTTAAATCCATTAGAATCTGATAATGACTAAATGGGTAAATAATTTTTAGTGACTTAAAATCACTTAATTTATGTTTAAAACAAAGAAAACTACTTAATGGCGATAAATATAGAGGATGGAGATATATTAGTGGGTAATTATAAATAAATATTAATATTAGTTTATGGAAAGAAGATGGAAGTTGTGGGAAAAGAAATGGTAATGAAAAAAGGCTTCATCGCTCCTTTGACATAAAGTGGTACACTATTGGTCGATGGAGTTTTGTCCAGTTGTTATGCTAATGTTGAGTATCATCATCTTGCACATCTATCTTTCTTGCCTTTCAGAGTCATTTAAAATCTCAAGTTCTTATTCAGCTCATAAACATAATCAAATGTTCATTAAGATTTGTTAAATTATGTTTCATTTTTAAAACACTTAGATACTCATTATTTTAATGGATACTTTGTTAAAAAGTGATTTCATTTTATTATTTTTTATTATTTTTTATTTTATTTTAACTAGTAATATTATTAATAAATATTTTTTATAATTTAATTTAAATTATATAAATTTTTTATTAATTTAATTAATATAAAAAGTTAATAATATCTTTTATATATTAAATCTTAAAAGTTATTTCTTCATTAAATTTCTACTTCTAACCATCACGCTCCCTTTTTAAAAATTATTTTTCTTTGGATAGTAGGATGGTTTACAGTAAAAACTAATTATTAATTGTAAGATTTTGATATTTTACTAATTAAAAAAATTAGTGATATTTTAAAAAAAACAATATCTTTTAAAAAAGGAATGTATAGAAATATGATAAAAATTTTAATATTGATATTCTTATTAAAATTAAATTTTATAATTAAATATTATAAACTAAATAATTATACTAATAATATGATTAATAAATTTTTAAGCTTATTTTTTAATATTTTTCTCTCTTTTTTTGTTATCTATGGAAGTGTTTTAATTAGTAAATCTGAATTATAATAAAAAGAAAGATAAATTTCTTTGCTTTTAATTCTTATTTTATTTATTTTGGTATAAGTTTTAAATGAATACAAAATAGATTTAAAAAGTAAATAACAGATAATAAATAGTATTTTTCAATAGAGTAATTATAATGAGAGCAATATAACATTTAAAAACTTGCTAAACAATTAATATAATAATACCTTTTTAATAGACCTTGATGATTATTAAAAGAAATAATTAACAAGTTTTAATGAATAAGAAATATAAAAAAGTTCTTAAAATAAATTAGATAATTACAAATAATATTTAAAACAATTTTTGGATGAAAAAGAAATAATGAATTAAATGAGTTTATTAGTAAACTCCAGAGAAAATAATAAAATAATAAATTAAGTATTAAAATATTATTCTCACAAAAGATCATTTAATAACTAATTAGTGACTTTAATAGATTTTCAAGAATCTTGTTACTAATTATTTGAACTGGAATTAAAACTAGAATTAGAAAGCATGATGATATACGAATAAATATTATTAGAATTAGAATAAAACAATTAAAATATAGTGATTGTTTTATTAAACATTTAAAATACTTTCTATTTTAACATTGAAAATAACTAATTATAGTCTGATATTATCAATTATTTTAGTAATATTTACATGCGATTCCCTTTTATTTCGATAGTTTTTTAGACTTAAGAATTTAGCATAATAAAAGAAGTTCATTTGAATAATATTCTTAATAAATTAGTTTAAATTAAATTGGTTGACTCTTTTGGATAATAAGTTTCTTAATCATAAATAGATTTTGTAAGGTTTAAATTCAAAGACTAAATGGAATATTTATATAAAAAGTTTATTCAATCAAATGATCTTTCAATTAATATTTCTTAAATTGATTTATAGTCCTTTTCAAATTTAGAATAATTATAACTATTAATACAGTTTTATGATAAAATATATATATTTAATTAGTAATATTGGCCGAATCATTACAAAATCAAGGATATTTCAGAAGGTTTAAAAATTGAAGAAATAACTAATGATGAAAATAATTTAACTGAATGATTTAATTAATAAAATTTAAATATAAAATCAATACTTTTTTATATCATCTATTATTTTTTGCATATTCGTCTTTATTTATTAATATTTGTAAGTCTAATCTATTCTATCATTAGTACTTTAACTTTAAAAGTAACTACTAGAACTGTTATCAATAAATTGACTTCCATTATTATTTAATTTATTATCAAATTATCTTTCACTATTTTATTGTTCTTCATATTACTAGCTTAGATTTTTCGAATAATTTATTTTGCTTTTTATTTATTGTATTTATTATATTCGATTTTTCTTTTATTATTCATCTAAATATTATTCTAATAAACTTTTATCTTAATTTTCATATTCATTTTAACCATCAATTTTATTTTTATTATTATTATTGATATTATTATTAGTATTATAACTAAGATTATTTTTATTTATATTATTAATTTACTATGCTAATTATAAATCATGATTCAATTATTCTACTTATAATTAATATTATTATATTTATAATTTATATTATTTTATTTAATCTTCACTCTATGCAATTTAATTTTTCAAACTCTTAAATTAATCATTAAGAGTTTTATTTTTAACATATTAAGATTCTAATAATTTATCTTTAAAGTTAATATCTAATTAATTATATTCTATTTGTTCTTTTAACTCTTTATTTTCATTAATTAATTTATTAATTTGTTCTTATAATGTTGTTGGATTTAAATAATAATTTCTATAAGAACTATTTTATATATTTTTAAATAAAGTTAAATTTTTTTGTTAATACTAAGATTCATAATAAATTTATTGAATTAATTAAAATAATAAATCAGACTATTATTGTTCTTCATTCGCAAATTATGAGTTTTTTTAAGGAGTATGTTATATTTAATTATTTTAAAGATTATTATTATTAATTACATTTGTTATATGGTTCGCTCTTATTCTCTATTATGGGCTATTAAGATTATTAAATTAATTTTAAATAAAAATATTGTTTCCTACTTGAGGACTTTAGATATTTTAATGTCCATTTATGATTATGTTTTTATTAATTTATGGACTTTTATACAAATGCGAAAAATTCTTACTAACATCAGGACTTTATTGTAATTTAAGTTGATAACTCATATTTTATGACTACATTTAGCTACTCTAATTAGTGTTGTTATTTTATGTCACTTATTTTAGATTCAATTATTATTAGGATCTTTGGTGATTCACACTTTTGTTTAAATTAATCTAGGAATTGTTTTGGGACAACTAATGATTATTAGGGTTATAAGGACCTTAAACATAAATTTGTTGTTATTTTTAAATAGCGTTAACATTTGAAATTTAATACATAATCGATACTAATTATATTCTATTATAACTGTAATTATCTGTAATAATTTATAATTCCCTAAATATTATTTTAAGTAGTCTTAAGTTAATAAAATAAAGAATAAATTAAATAATATTAAATATTAGTAATATAATAAGTAAATGTAAAAGTAATAGAAGGTGTTAGTAACAGGTGGGACTGGCTATATAGCAGGTCACATAATTATTTAACTACTTAAATAAAACTATAAAGTGACAGCAAGTATCTGAGATAATAGTGAAGAAAAAATAAAAAGACTACAACAATAATATAAAAATGATGATTAATAACGTCTGAATTTCATAAAATTAGATTTACTAGATGATATTAAAAAATGGGAAGAAGCAATGAAGGAGATAGAGGTAGTAATACACGTAGCGAGTCCTTTCCCTTAAGAAAGTCCATCTAATGAAGACATAATATTAAAACCAGCTATTGAAGGAACTCTAAAAATAATAAAAGCTGCAGAGAAGAATAAAGTAAAAAAAGTAATAGTGACATCATCAATAGCAGCAATATTTAGTGGCAGATTCGACATTAAGCACTTCAATGAATCTTTTTGGGGAGATGCAAACAGGTGTAGTGTGTATGAAAAGAGCAAGATTCTGGCTGAAAGGGAACTATGGGCATACCTTGATAAATCTAAATCCAAACTAGAAGTGTGTGTCATTAACCCTGGACTTGTCATAGGGCCAAGTGTTAATGATAGTATTAGCACTAGTGTTCATATTATCCTCAGACCTTTCAAAGATAACTTATTTGCAGTTCCAAATATCTACTTCTCAATTGTTGATGTTAGGGATGTCGCATTTGCTCATATTCATGCTATTAATAATCCTATCTCTAATAATCAAAGGTATATTCTCGTCAATTAAACTCTTCATTACTCTCAGATTGTATCTATCTTATGTACTCTTATTAATTAATTTATTAGAGAACGAGTTCAATTCTAAGGGCTACTCTATTTATAATATTTAAGCTCCTAAGTTTCTTGTTAAGGCTGTCAGTTTATTTGATAAACAATTGTAATTAATTCTTCCCATGATAGGATATCATTGCACTTTTGATAATACCAAAAGCATTAATGAGTTGGCAATTGTTTATACTCCTGTAGAGTTGACTATACTTGAAAATGCTTATGACCTTATCTTTAAAGGCAAAATATAAAATAAATTAAAGAACTTTTATAATAAAAAAGCTAAATTTTGATGTTATTTATTATTATTAATCAGCAAATTATAAAGCTTTTAAGATCTTTTTAAGAAAATGTTTTATAAAAGAGAAATATATTAAAAAATAAGGAGAGCAAGAAAATGAAAGAAAAATATTTATAACTAATATAAGATAATTATATATTTACTTTTTAGTGATAATTAGATGATAATAAAGACAAGCGAGAAAGTATCCTTAAATGAATCCTCCAAGATGTGCATAGATGTCAATAGAATTATCTTTCCAATCAAGATTAATAATGAGATTAAATAACATTAAGAGATAGAACTGATTCTTTTATTGAGTATGATGATGTATCTAAAAATAAACAAATTATAATGCACATAAACCAAAAACAGCTGAACTGGCCCCGATCGACTAACCTTAAGTGAATCCCAAACAACTCATGAGATTTCCAGCCACCCCACTCATAACAAAAACCAAAATATAAAATGTACTTCCAAACTATCTCTCCAACTATCTTCCTATTTCTAATTACATCCCTACATTCATAGCCAAATGCATTCCACTTCCATGTAGAAACATGCTATTAATTAATCGAAAATATTCATGTTTATCTACTATTGCATACACTTCCTTTGAACCATTCTTATATAATACACATGACCAGCCTTTCCCTTTCTCTATCAATCCCCATACTATTATTGTATATAAATATACTATTATTTCTATTAATATTAATATTATCCACATTCTTTTTTCTTCTTTTTCTTTGCTAATCAGTTATTCTGAGTCATTCTCTGTTCTTATCAATTCTAGTTGTTAGATTCACTCATCGTCCATTCTTCCAATTTCTATAAACTAAGAATCGACTTTGTTATTTTGCATTATTATAATATAATTCTAATAATATAATCTATAATTTTCATAACTCGGTTACTCCTTGCTCCTATTTAGAATTTCCTAATAATAGATTTTCATCGTAATTCCATTGAAACAGGATAGATGATGGTTTCAATTGATTCATATCAGGATGCTTTATCAACTGTAATCCAATCACAGAACAATTGCTTATTACTTCTTGAAGTCCTAAATCCCAAGTTATTGAACAAATAAGACCTCCATGAGTGAATGCTAAATAAGTACCATTTTCTTTTAAATTCTCATAAAAACTACTTTGTACTCTATTCCTTACATCATACCAACTTTCTCCTTTTGGGGCTTTATATTCTATCGAATTCACTATTTCCTTTTCTAATATTATTATTACAAATATTTTTATTTTTCTTATTATTTCTATTATTTCTTTATTATTTTGATATAAATTTTGTTATTTTTTATTTGTATTGGTTTATTTTTATTATTATTTTACCTTAATTGGATAAACTGTCAAAATGCCTATTTTCATCTTCTCCAAAATTCAATTCCCTTAAACTTCTATTTTTATTAATAAAATTCCTTTGAGTAGGAAATCCTAATGCAATTTAAGCAGTATCATAAACTCTTGATAAATCGGAACTGTAAATCTTCTAGAACTATTGTTTAAGAGGAAAAAAAGATGGAAGTAAGTTGTGAGCTTATTATCTGCCTTTCTTTTATTATTTTAATAACTTTACCCTTTATTGTTAAAGGACTGTCGGTCCATCCTGATAAAGTTCCACTTTAGTTTGAAATACTTTCTCCATGTCTCACTAATATTATGTTTATCTTCTCTTTATCTTTTAACAATTTCTCTATGTTTTTCTTTAGTATATCTATGTATTTACACATTTTTATTCTAAATAAAATATATAATTAATATTTTATTAAACTAATGTTTTTATATTAAAAATAAGACTAAATTTAATTTTTATATTAAATTTTATTATTTATTAAATATAAATAATTATTAATTTTTTTATAATTCAAGTATTTTTAAATATCTATTTGGATTGCAAATGTTCTTAATCTATTTATTATATTATAAATTTTAATATATAAATATACTTTATTATTATTTATATTATTATTTAAAAAAATAAAAATATTTTTAAGTACTTGTTAATTATAATTGATTATTTGTATTATTTTTCAATTTATTGTTAAAATTCGAAGTTGTATTTTTAAAGATATTTTTAAAATTGGTTATAGATCTATTATTTTTATTATAAAATTTGTAATCATCAGTAGAAAAGTTATGATGTTTATCTATTAATAAATTAGTAGAAGTTATTTATTAAATTGGTTTATTGGATTACTAAATAAGAGAATTGTAGAAATTATTATTGGTTTTACTTAGAAAAGGTAATTAATGAGATTAAAATTAATATTTTTTCTGATTATAATTATTAATATTGACATCTCCTTTTAAAGTAAATTATTATTTTTCGATATTTCTGTTGATTATTTTTTCAGTACTAATTTTATCCTACTCCTATAATTTCAAAAGTAAAAACTACTAATAAGAATCTCTATTCATAAGGTGATTTAGATTATCATAATCATTAACAAGTTTATTAATTTTTTTTGAGACTTTTGGATTGTCATCTTCTTTATCAATTCTAATACTATTATTCATTTCTGTCTAAAATAATAAATTTTATTCATGTTCTGTCAATGGATTTTAATCATGTTCTAATAACATATTGGGTTTCTTTTATTTTTTTTCTCCATAATTGATTTTGTTGTTAGAATTATCTAATTCTCATTCTTTTTGCCTTCTTCTTTTCTCCTCCTTTTTTCTTAATTCATCCTAAGTCTGTTAATATTACCAAGCCCCACTGAAACTCTAAGGACAAACTTCTGCATTTTATTTAACAATATGTTCCACTTATTTCTAGTTAATTATTTTTAATAAATCTTCCTTTTAAAGTTAAAAATTCTTGCTGTAACTATTTTGTAATTAGTTTTCACTTCTTTATGTTTTTTTCTATTAGCTTATACTTTCAAATTATAAATTTTAATTTTAATTCCTTGTACTATTGTCATTAATTTTTTTAAATTTTATTACTTTTACTTCATCTTAAAAATAACCAATTTTTTCCTTTTTATCATCTTATTAATTATTACCTTATCTTATTTACTATATTGATCTTAATCTGCTCATTAATTTAATATAAGCTAAAAATATAATAAAAGTTATTTTTTAAATTAATTATATTTAGCTTTATAAATTAAAATAAGCTAATAAGATGATAAAAATAAAATCATAAATTTAAAAGCGATATTTTTTCTATGAAGTATTAACCTATAACAGGTCTAATTCCTTATAATAGATGTTCTTAAACAACAAGTTAAATAAAAACTACAGTTTATATATTTCTTAGAAATCTTTTTACTAGACTTTATAATTCCAACTCTTTTTATATTTCTATAAATCGATTTAAAAATTAATGGTCAATTATTTCTGCTTCAATTTCATATTTAATATCTTAATTTTATTAAGGATTTATTATTACTTATTCAAGATAATTATTAAGATCATTTAAATTCACTAATTATAAAATATTAAGTTCTTTTACTATTTTTAATATTGGTTAAAATTAATCTTATTTTGATGTAATTGTTATTATTTTGGATGTATCATACTTAAAAAATTGAAACCTAAAAGTTTTTCTTTATTTAATCCTTATTGAACTAATATTGTTTAAGTTTTCATTCAAATATTGTATTATTTCTTGTTATTCTTTCTTATATATTATTTCTTTCACTGCTGAAATTCTAAATTATATTTCATTATGCAAAATATCCATATGACAATTTTTATTTTTAACTTTATTCAACATAGTAAATTTTTATTAACTATAAGAATAACTCACTCTCATATTTTTTTATTATTTCTAATTTTAAACAATAAAATCAATAATCATATCTTCAAATTTATTATTTTTATCTAAACTATCTTTATTGTATAATATTTGAGAAGATAATAGTTTCTATTAATATATTTCAATATTTAATTCATCATTTTTTAAAATCTTTTTTAATTATTTCTAAATTAAGTCAATATAAAGTTAAAAGTTTTCAAATATTTATAATTCAACAGTACTATCATAATTGTATTTCAAATCTTTATAATCATTTAAAATTACCATATTATTTTTAGACACGTTTCTTAAAATGTTAAAATATTTAAAATCTTCTTAATTATTGAAATAATATCTTCCTAATTTTGCTTCTATTTCTATACTTTATTATATTGCAATATCATCTATTTAAATTAATTCTTAATTTTATTTTATTTTATCTTTTATAAAACTAAAAAGCCTTTCAAAAGATTTATCAGTATCATTAATTTATATCGGTATTAATTATTGTCTTCTTAATTCAATTTATGGACATTAATTTATATCTTTTATTTATTATTTTTATTCAAATTCCATTATTTTGATTTATGAAATCAATATTTTATATATTTAAAAAAAATATATAAATTATTTTTATAATAATATAAAAAAATATAAATAAACAATAAAAGTATTTTAGAAATAAAAATAAATAAAAACATATATATAAAACTATAATTAATAATTTAATAAGAATGTAAGCAAATACAACTATAGAAAAAGATATAAAACTAATAAAAGAAAATAAAAAATAAAGTATAAGTGACTATAAGTTAATAACAGTTTTAGGTAAAGGTTCATATGCAAAAGTAGTATTAGTTAGAAAAATAGATAACAATACTGTTTATGCAATTAAAACAATAAAAAAAAATAATGATAAAAAAACATAAAACGAACAAATTTTTAGAGAAAGAAACATCTTAATAGGTTTAAATTTCCCTTTTATAATTCATTTACATTAATCATTCTAAAACGAGAGAAAATTCTTTTTCGTTTTAGAATACTGTCCAGGAGGAGAACTATTCGGATTACTAGTAAAATAAGAGAAATTTTCAGAGAATTAGACAAGATTTTACGCTGCTTAGATTTTACTAGCAATAGAATACATTCACAGTTAAAACATAATTTACCGAGACTTAAAACCTGAAAATGTTTTAATAGATAAAGATGGATATTTGCGACTAACAGATTTCGGTTTATCGAAACAAAACATTGAAGATAACAGCGGAGGTAATACAGTATGTGGAACTCCTGAATATTTAGCTCCTGAAATTCTAAATAAATCAGGACATGGGAAGGCTGTTGATTATTGGACATTAGGAGCTATTATCTATGAAATGTTAACAGGAATGCCTCCTTTTTACAGTCAGAATCGAAACGAGTTATTTGAAAGAATAAAAAATGGATAATTAAAGTATCCTCAATTTATTTCCCTTGCAGCTAAACATCTCATCAATAATCTTCTCATTAAAGATCCCAATAAGAGGTTGGGAACTCATGGAGCTGATCAAATTAAATAACATCCTTTCTTTGCAGTTGTTGATTGGAATGAAATATTATAAAAAAAAGTTAAGGCGCCTTATGTTCCTGTTATTAAGGGAGATACTGATTTCTCTAATTTCAATAATGAATTCACTTAGTAACCTATTGACTCTTATGGAGTAGGTGATGATTTGGCACAGAATAGTATGAATATGAAGTATCCAGGTATGCTTTATTATCATCATATTCATTTTTATCTCAATCATTTATTATTTTAGGATTTACCTATGAAGGAGAAGATTATGACTAGTTTGCAAAATGAAATACTCTTATATTATATATATACCATAATATTTTATATCTTTTTTTTATATTGATTCATAATAGCCTAGTATTTTTTTAATGTATTCCTTTATTATTTTATTATATGTGATGAAAATTTGGGAATCTCACTGAGCTTATTTGCAATGGTGATATTTTGATCAAAACTGATAATTTAAATATTATATTATTATTATATTGATAAAATGAATATTTACTCATAATATAAAATGCGTGATGAAAATTACAAAGATTTTATTAAAAAGGAAAAATAAAAATTATAAATTACTAATGAAGATGAATTGAAAGAATTATAACAAAAAATGTTAAAATAAGAAAACTATTGGAAATAATTCAAATATAATGAAGATATAGCATAATTACACACTAAATTTTTAAGTAGAGGTAGAAAGTAATAGCATTTAGAGAAAGTATTATTAATAGGAGGATTAATTTCAATTCCATTAGGAATAATGCTAGAGACTCTATGCATGAGTAAATATGTTAATTAATAAATTTAAATAAAGATATGTACTCTTCAAATTGGAAACGGAAAAGGTACGTGATAGGAAGCTTCGTATTTTTATAAACATTAGGGATGGGATTGCACTGGATTTCAATCGAGAATATTGAAAAAAACATAGGTATTTACTCAACAATGCCTGGAGATGTGAAGTTACAAAATATCTACGAT
>Ga0315908_10002086_pt1 | contig 14802 bp, 7 predicted proteins | sample LakEriMetagenome_12_FD_203520 | JGI IMG/M metagenome (GOLD analysis project Ga0315908, IMG submission 203520) | Freshwater fungal communities from buoy surface, Lake Erie, Ohio, United States - Buoy 4 MA124 | ecosystem: Environmental > Aquatic > Freshwater > Lake > Lake biofilm | place: USA... | reverse complement strand
TTTATCAAGCGCGGCGGCAGTGGGAAAAATATACCGTTATGTAGCTCCTATAAACGGAATTTTGCAAGGAAATTACGAACCAATTGTTCGGTTAATTGCGCCATCAGAAATCCAAATTGCAACTGTAATAGGCAAGTTCAACCCTTCTGAAAAAACCAATGTGGATTTTGAAATTGGAATAAGCAATAACGATAACAACTTGTTTTCTTCAATTGATGATGCTGACAATCATGGTATTGCTGCAAAAATTAATTATAAACAACGATTGTTTTCTAAAAAATGGAAAATAGATTTTTTCTCTAATTACCAATTAATCCAAAAGCAATTTAAAACTATTGAGAGGTTATTTACCATTGAATTCGATAGAGATTGGAATTTAAATAATCCTATGGGAACACAAAGTTTTCTGGTTTCAGGGTTGCATTTTAACCTGCCCGAAAAAGGAGACATTACCTATCAATTTGAAAATTTAGGCTTTAAAGATAGCTTTTCAGGGACTCGTCAAGTTTTGAATGGAAATTTAAATTTGAAAAGTTGGAACATTCAAAATAAAAGTAGCTTTTTGAAAAGTGAAAGCAATTATTCATCGTCACTTTTTATAAGAAATCAAACGCAAATAAAGTACCATTTTAAGAAAAATTGGGCCGGCGCCTCCTTGCGTTTAGAGGACAACCAAGAGAAATTGAAGTCGAGTAACTTGTTTTCCTCTTTGAGTCAAAAATTTACTGAATTTGGAGGTTTTATAGGGCGAGGTGATAGTACAAAAGTTTTTGTTGAATTGGGTTATTTAAACAGGTCCAATGATAGTATTCAAAGTGGCATTATTAAACGAGTAAACAATTCACAATCGTATTATTTAAGATCCAAATTAATAAAAACGGACAGCCGAGATTTGTCGGTATTTGTAAATTATAGAAATTTAAAATTTACCGATATAACAAGAACTGCTGAGCCATCATTAAATTCTAGAGTGTTGTACAATGATCGTTTTTTTAATCAATTAATTCAGGTCTCAACGGCTTATGAAACCAACTCTGGAGCTATTGCCCAACAAGAATTTACCTACCTTGAGGTGGAGCCGGGGCGCGGGATGTACTCCTGGAATGATTATAACAATAACGGAATTCAAGACTTGGAGGAGTTTCAAGTAGCGGTATTTATCGACCAAGCAAAATACATTAGAATCTTTTTGCCCAACCAAGTTTACCTGAAAACACATCAGAATAAATTCTCACAATCGGTGACAATCAACATGAGTCAGTGGCAAAATGAAAAAGGATTTAAACGCTTTTTATCTTATTTCTTCAATCAAACTGCTTTTGTTGGGGAGCGCAAATTAAAGCGTCTTGGTGATGATTTCGACTTTAATCCATTTAGTACTAATGATATTAATTTATTGGGATTAAATTCAAGTTTCAGAAACAGTTTGTTTTTTAATCGGGGCAAACAAAAGCATTCTACAACCTATACTTTTCTAATGGGCGGAATTAAAAACTTACTGTCTGTAGGGTCTCAAGAAAATTCAAATCAATCCCATCAATTGCAATACACGCATTTGTATGAAAAAAATTGGCTTTTGAATTTTGGTTCGAAAACAATAAATTCTGAAATGGCGTCGGAAAATTATTCTGCAAGAAACTATCTTTTAGAAGGATATCAGCTGGCTCCTAAAATTTCTTATTTGTTTTCTAAAAATGCAAGTTTGGATCTGTTTTACGAATACCAAACTAAGCATAACAAAATTGGGGGCCTAGAAACATTGGCGCAAAGCCGATTTGGAACTTCATTTATCTATTCTTCAGATAAAAAACTAACCCTAAACGGGGAGTTTTCGATGTATGAAAATAGCTTCGCGGGAAGTAGTTTAACCCCTGTAGCCTATGAAATGTTGGAGGGATTACAACCGGGTTCTAATAGTACTTGGCGGTTATTAATTCAAAAAAATCTGACCGATTATTTAGATATTAATTTAAATTATCAAGGAAGAAAGAGTGAAAATAGTAATGCAATCCACACTGGAAACGTTCAGCTAAGAGCTTATTTTTAGCAATTTTAGCTTATCTTTTAAGTGAAAAATGGGATTTAAATACTTTTAGATCTGTTGTTAGTGGTTCAATATATTCAACTGTGAACCAATAATCCGACGTAGGCAGAGGAGCTCCTAAATAGGTTCCATCCCAACCCAAACTCTTAGAGCTTATTTGTTTCAGCAATTTGCCATATCGGTCATAAATAAAGATATTGGCTGTGGCCTGATTTTCTAATCCAATTATATTCCAATAATCGTTAAAGCCATCATTATTTGGTGTAAAAAATGTTGGGTAACCTATTATAAAAACATTGGTGCTCAAATTAGTACAGCCATTGGTATCCGTTACAGTTACTAGATGACTTCCCGGATTTACATTGGTAAAAACATTAGAAAATTGTAGGGCTCCATAATCTAAAGCATATTGATAATTTGGATTCGGATCTAAAGCAGTTACGGTTATTGAGGCATTTTGATCAAAAGCAAATGACCCAACGGCAGTAATACTTGTTGCGGGTAATGATGAAGTAACTGTAGCGAAAACGCTTGAAGAAACGCAGCCTGTTGCAATATTGGTAGCAATAACAGAATAGTTCCCCGCTGCTGAAGCAACAAAAGTATTCCCGTTTGATAAATATTGTAAAACACCATCTAAATACCACTGAAAGGTGTATTCGGTGTTATTAAGTCCGCTATCTAGTATATAATTAGTGAAAGAAACACCAAGTGCATCTACACAAATATTTCCACCAGTAAGGGAAGGTCGTGGCAATGGGTTTACAATTACAGTTACTGAAATTGGGTTTCCAACGCATCCGTTTAATTCTGGAGTAATGGTGTAAATTGCATTTCCAACATCGTATCCGGTAGTTTCCAAAACTTGAATTATCGATGTTCCCGAATCGGCTAAAGCACCTCTTACTCCGTTTTGAACAACCGTCCATGTTAAGGCTGTGTTGGTTAGGCTTGGTGATAATGCAATTGATGTGACATCGCCTGAGCAAATAGGCGCTTGTGTTGGAGCTACTGAAAAATCAGGGATTGGTTTTACATTAACTGAAACTTGAACAGGTGTTCCAAAACATCCATTTGAGGTGGGTGTAACTTCATAGTTAGCGGTTCCAACAGACGGTAAAATTACGGACAGTGTTTGCGCTATTGTTATTCCAGAACTAGGTGAAGTTCCCGTTAAATTAGTTTGATTTACTGTCCAATTAAAAACAGTATTGACTACTGGGCTTGAAAAAGATATCGCGGTGGTTTGTCCTGAGCAAAGGGTTTGACCCACTGCAGGATTTACAATTGCTACAGGAATTGGATTTACAATAATGGAAATGGTAGTGGTAATTCCTCTACAACCATTTACTGAAGGGGTAATTGCATAAACAGCCTCGCCTGAAGAATTGGTGACAGTATTTAATATTTGGGCAATTACATTTCCAGTTCCTATTGAACCTCCTGTAACATTATTTTGAATTAAATTCCAACTAAAATTAGTATTAGGCATTGAACCAACTAAGTTAATCGCCGTTGCGCTTCCTGAACAAATGGAGTTGGAAGCCGCGGTTGCCGTTAATGTTGGTTTAGGAGTTACCAATACCGTCACGCTTACTGGCGTCCCAGAACAACTATTGTTGGTTGGTGTGATTGTATATTGAACATTTCCAACTAAAGCTCCTGTTGCAGTTAACACCTGTGAAATAACATTTCCTGTTCCCGAAGAATCTCCAGAAACATCAGTTGCCGTTGTGGTCCAACTGAAAGTAGTACCAGCAATTGTACTTGATAGCGAAATTCCTGTTGACTGTAATGAACATATAGTTTCTGTGTTTGGGGTAGCTATAACCGAGGGAATCTGGGTAATAGTCACTTGCATAGTAGCCGTTGTAGCACATTCTCCGGTATTTGGAGTAAAAGTATAGGTTGTAGTAACATTAGGATTAAATGCAGGCGCCCAGGTCCCGTTGATGTTATTAGTAGAAACTAAAGGAAGCGAGATAGTAGTGCCAACACAAACTGGTGCAATGGTATTAAATGTTGGAGTGATAATATTTGGAATTGGATTTATATCTACTCTAACTGGCAGAGAAGTACAATTAGAAGCATTGGTAACAGTATAATTATAGGTTCCTGGTACTAAATTGGATATTGTTGTGGAAGTTGTATTCCCCGTTATTCCTCCCGGATTAATTGTCCAGTTACCTGTAGGTAAACCAGTTAATACAACACTTCCTGTAGTTGAGCAGGTTGGGTGAATAATGGTCCCAATGGTAGGAGAAGGATTTGAATTGACTGTAATTGTTACTGATTTTTGATATATACAAGTTGGCGTTTCTCTAAAATAAAGATCGTCAATTGCAAAATCATTATTACCAAAAGCTTCTCTATCGATAATACTAATTATAGCCGTTGTGCTAGTTCCTGAATTCCAAACATAAGAATGTTCGTCCCAAACACATGGGCTAGAAGGAGCAGTTGCTATTGGGCCTATTGGAACATTATTAATTAATACTTCTAATTTTGCTGGACCTCCACTTACTACTGCAGTTAAAAAATAACTGAAGGTGTAATTTTTACCTGGTATAACTGTAATTGGCGCTGGAGAATACCAAATTCTGGCTGTTCCGGTTGTAGATCCGTCGGCAACTAGCATATTTCCGCCTGATGAAGTGTGGTCGGTACAGGGAGAAAATGGTGCAAACCAATTTCTTGGATTGGTTACCACTCCATAAGCTCCTTGAACTCCAGAGGTAGGCACTGTTCCAGGCAAATAATTTACATAATCTGTAATAAACCCAAAATCTCCCATAGAAAAATCTCCGTTAATAACTAGATTTGTTGCATTGGCAGCAACGCCTGAAGTAACCGTATATGTAGTAGTTGTAGTTGGACTCACAGTAGGGTTAGCACTCGTATTGTTGGCAGCTGTTAAAGTAGGATCAGGTGGATTTGCAGTCCATAAATAGGGGTCTGGACTTCCGCTAACAGATAAATTAGTTGGGGTTCCTTCACAAATTGTAGCCGGTGCATTAATAGTAATATCATTTGGAGACGTTAAAACCACAATAACAGGGGGAACAATCGCTCCAGCTGCATCTTGAATTGAGATAGTATATGTTCCAGCAGATAAATTACTAAAAACCCCTGTAGCATTTGTTATTGTTGCTAAACTTGATACTAATGAATAAGTATAAGGTAGTATTCCTCCAGAACCAACACCTGTAATTGAACCATTTAGTGAAGTTGGACAAGAGGGGTTTATAAATGTTTGTGATAATGTTAAAGGAAGTGCTCCAGGTGTAATTGCAAAATCATCTAATGCAAAGTCATTTCCTAATACACTCAAATTATTGTTTCTTAATTCTATTAAAGCGTTGTTTGCCGTGGCTGTAAAAGTATAGCTAACGCGCGTCCAACCTTGGCTTGGTAGTGGTGCATAACTATTGGTACTTGCAGGATTTACATTGGAAGCATTTACAAAAAATACGTTAATATTTGCTTGAGTTGCAGTATTGGTTACGTCATTTGAAACCGATTTTATCCAATAACTAAATGTGTAAGTTGACCCTGCGGTAAATCCAGTTAATGCTCCACCTGTTGAAGTACAAGACCACAACCTTGAATTTGGAACTGTATTCCCATCTACAACTAGCATCCTTCCAGATCCCGTGGTGTGATCTCCACCAGAAATAAAGTTACTATTTAATAATTGAGGATTGGTTGTAATTGCATAATTCCCTTGAAAACTTGACCCCGTAGGTGGATTAATTTGGGTATATCCAGCGCCATTAATCAAAAATCCAATCCCATTTCCTCCAGATTCAAAATTACCGTTAATCAGTGTTTGCGCTGAAATAGTAGTGAAAAAGGATATTAAAGTTGAAAAAAGTAAAAGTTTAATATTATTTTTCATTTTATAGGATTGCATTCTGGTTGTTTATATTATTTCACTATTAAGAATTCCGAACGCCTATTCTGTTCGTGCTCTTCTTCAGTACAATTTTCTTTACAATCTACTTTTAGTTCTGTTTCACCATATCCTTTTCCAGATATTCTATTTTCAATAATCCCTTTAGAAATTACATATTGAATAGTTGCTTTGGCGCGTTTATCAGACAAAAGCAAATTAAATTCTTCACCCCCTCTATTATCGGTGTGTGATTTTACAAATATAATTAACTTTTCGTTATTTTTCATTATTTGAACTAATTTGTCTAACTCAAACGCACCCTGTTGGGTAATATTGCTATTATTATACTCAAAGAAAATTGGTTTTAATCGAACTTCCGATTCTGTAATAATTGCTGAAATTGGGTTTAAAGAAGCATTAATATTAATACTTCCTCCCTTTTTATTACTGGCTGTTGCTGCAAATGAGTTGCTTTCAAAACCCTCTTTAACCACTTGAATAGTATGGTTTTTTTCACAATCTACATTGAAAGAAACTGCTCCTTTACTATTGGCTTTTTCGGTAGCAATTATGTTGTTTTTATCATCTAAAATTGACACATTGGCTTCCGCTATAATAGCTCCTGTACTAGCATTGGTTACTATGGTATTCACTTCATAATTACACAGAGGAATTAGTTGAAAAATATCGTCATTCCCATTTCTATTACTCGCTACAAAACCAATTTTTTCAATTTCATTGAGCGAAAATGCAAAATCATCTTTTTCGCTATTTACTGGTTTTCCAAGGTTTTTGATTTCTGAATCTGTATTTAAGTCTATTTTATATACGTCCATACCGCCTATCCCTTGTTGGGCATCAGAAGAAAAATACAGAATGTTATCAGTGGAGATAAATGGGAAGCTTTCATTTCCTTCAGTATTCACTTTTTTACCCAAATTTTCAGGGGTTTCATAAACCCCATTTTCAGAAATTGCTACTTTCCATAGGTCAACACCGCCAATACTTCCCGGTCTATTTGATGAAAAATATAGCGTTTTACCGTCTTTACTGATGCTAGGATTTCCTGTGGAAAAGTCTTTGCTATTGAATGGTAATAAGGTAATCTCATCCCATTTTCCATTTATAAATTTTGCGCTATAAATAGTATTTCTTCCCAATTTTAATTTGTTCGTTTTGTCTTTTTCAAAAGAATTTTCTCTAAAACTATCACTAGTAAAATACATTGTATTTCCATCTTGGCTAATTGAAACTGAGCCATCGTGGTATTTAGAGTTAAGCTCTTTTAAAAGTGCAATAGCGCTTATGGTACCGTTTGGGTTTAAATCAGCTTTATAGATGTCTAAAAAGGGTTCTTTTGTCCAGCCGTAAATTTTACTACTAGAATTTCTTGCGCTTGTAAAATAAATCGAATTGCCTTGTAAAACAGCCCCAAAGTCAGATTTGTCTGAATTAATTGCAATTGATTTTATATCAAAGGATTTTTTTTGGTCCAACAAACCGGGAATATAATTTGGATTTTCATTGAATATTTTGGTTCGTGAATCCTCTGGTTGCATGGTTGCAAATTTTTGCATTTGCTTGTTAGACTCTACATAATTTCCATTTGCTTTGAGCATTTGTGCATAACGATAATAAAGTTCTGAATCTTGTTTTTGTGCAATTGCTTTTGCATACCATTTAGCCGCTTCTTTGGTATTGTAAATGTTAAAATAGCAATCTCCTAATTGTCGATAAACATATCCATCTGCATTATTGGAAGCTACTAATTTAAGGTAGGATTCTGCCGCTGAAATAAATTCGAACTTTTTAAATAGTTTATCCGCAATTTGAGTTTCCTTGTTTTGAGCAGAAATTAGCGTACTCACTAAAACAAAAATTATTATATGTATTTTTTTCATTATTTGGATTCTTTAGGTTAGAAAAATCTAGGAGACTGAGATACTTTGTTTGAAAAATTTAAATCAAATAATAATATAATTTCATGAGATGAAGGTGTCGTTACTTTCAAATCGGAAACAATATGATCGTAGGCATATCCTATTCTAATTGTAGGTGAAATAGTATAATTTACCATTGCACCAAAAGAGTCTTGTAGTCTATAAGTTGCCCCCATTTCAAATTTTTCTGCATAAAGGAAATTGGCAGAAACATCTATAGAGGTTGGAGTGTTATAGGCAGATTTTACCATTGCAAAAGGCTTGAATTTTAAATTTGAATTCAAATCAAATACATATCCTCCTGTTATAAAATAATGAGGCACTTTCTTTTCAAGAAAAAAATTGCCATCGTTATTTAAATGGGGAGCATTTAAGATGTTTGGAATAGAGGCTGCAAAATAATATTTGTTAGTATAATAGAAAATCCCCGTTCCAAAATTAAGATTTGATGTGTTTGAATCTTGTGCAAAAGCTCCGTCTCCTTGTTGTTGAAGCGAACTGTTAATGTCGCTAAACAGACCTATTTTTTGAATTGTAACCCCAGCTTTTAAACCTAAAGCCAATCGATGTTCGCCACCTAAATTTAAAGTATAAGAGAAATCACCATAGATATTATTTTCATCTACAGGACCTATTCTATCGGAAATTATTGACAATCCAATTCCTACATTTTTCCCAACCGGTGCCGATCCGGAAAGTGAAAAAGTAGTAGGAGCATCTTCAATTTCTAACCATTGTTTTCTATAGAGCAATCCAAAAGATAAATTTTCCTTAGATCCTGCATAGGCTGGATTTATTATATTCATATTATACATGTATTGTGTATAATGGGGTGATTGTTGTGCAGTAACATTTAAAGAAGTCAACAATATTAAAAGTGCGGTTAAAAGTATTTTTTTCATTTCGATGTAGTAATAGCTTTAATTATTTATTAATGTATACCCAACCTGTTTTGGTTTTTCCATTTGTATATTGAACTACAAAATAGTAAGTCCCGTCGGGTAATTCCGCACCCGAAGTCGATTTCCCTGTCCATTCGTTGGTGTAATTGCTTTTTGAATAGACTTCTACACCGTATCTATTAAAAATTTGAAGCTTTTGTACATTTAAGTTACTTAGATCAAAAATGTCGTTGTTGCCATCTCCATTTGGAGAAATTCCTTTTGGAATGGTGCATTGAATATTTGTTACCGAAACAGGTTTCTCTTCACTACAACCATTATTAGACAATTCTAAACTGTAATTCCCTTCAGTAGTAATTCTAATTGAAGGGGCAGTTCCAATATTTTGACGCAAATTATTATACCAAATGTAGCTAGCGTTTAAAGTTCCAATTCCTACTGCGCTCAATACAAAATTACTACCGTCACACCCTTTAGTTATAGTAAACTCCGGAAAAGGCGTTACAGTTATTGTCATAGAGGCAGCGTTGGCGCATTGCCCTGTACTTGCTGTAAAGGTATAACTGGTTGTTGTCGAATTGTTTAGAGCAGGTGACCAGCTTCCTGTAATTGAATTATTTGATGTTGTAGGCAATACTGATAATGCTGCTCCAGCGCAAATGGCCGGAACTTGGGTAAATGTTGGGGTTACATTTGGAATTACACTAAGAATAATACTCCCATTTGTAGCACATTGACCAACCGATGGTGTAAAAGTATAGGTTGTAGTTGCTAAATTATTTAAAGCTGGCGACCAAGTTCCCGTTATTGAATTATTCGAAGTTATAGGCAATGGTGATACTGTAGCTCCCGAACAAATTGGGTTTATTGGAGTAAATAATGGCGCTACAATTGGATTTACGGTAATTGTGAGTGATCCATTTGCAACACATTGACCAGAAGTTGGAACAAATGTATAGGTCGTGGTTGTTAAATTATTTAAAGCTGGCGACCAAGTTCCTGTAATAGAATTATTAGAAATTAAAGGCAATGGAGATAATGCTGCTCCAACACATATTGGATTTACAGGATTAAATGTTGGTGTTAAACTTGGGGTAACAGTTATAACCACCGATTTCGATAAGTTACATATTACGTTGGTTGTAAAAGAAATATCATCAAGTGCAAAATCATTTCCTGCTGACGCTACTACTTTATCGAATATAGCAATTTGAGCTGAAGTTGCCGTTCCTGAGTTCCAAGTATAGGTTCTCAAAGACCAGCTGCATTCTGCAGAAGGAGCGAGATCAGTTCCTACAACAACTCCATTTATTTTTACTTCTATATTGGCTGGATTTGGCATAGCCACGGTTTGCACCCAATAGGAAAAAGTATACGTTTGATTGGGTTGTACGGCAATAGTTTGTCCCCAAACTTTATCAGTTCCGGCATTAATTGTAGAGCCATCAATAACCATCATTTTCCCAGTCCCTGTAGTATGTTCTATATTGCAACTTGGGAAAAACTGAAACCAAGCATTGGCAGTTGTAACAATTCCAAAGGCGCGTTGAACTCCTGAAGTCCCTGCATTTGCAATGAAAAGATAATCGGAAGTGAATCCTAAATTCCCCTGTGAAAAATCTCCATTGGTAACCATATTTGCTGAAGGAGAATTGCGTGTAGAAGTGACTGTATAGGTTGTAGTTTGGTTTGGACGAACTACGGGAGAAGTATTGGTATTGTTAGCTGCCGTTAAAGAGGCATCTGGCGGATTTGCGGTCCATAATACCCCTGAGGTACTTCCGCTTACGGATAAAGTGGTAGGGGTTCCTGCACAAATTGTTCTAGGCACACTAGTTGTCAAATCAGTAGGTGCAATGAGAATAATGTTAGGCAGTGTAACGGTTGAAAACGCATCGGATATAGACAAGGTATAGGTGCCTGGAGCTAAATTCGAAAAAACTCCAGTAGCACTTGTCAAGGTAGTTGTTCCATTAGATAATGAAAAATTGGAATAGGGCAAATTCCCTCCCGTTACGGTTCCATTGATCGCACCATTATTAAGCCCTGGACATGTTGGATTAGTAGAAGTATAACTCAGTACTAAAGCCGGCGGTAGACTTGTTTTTTTGTATGAATTTATCGAATACATAGAAACAGATAAAATCAAGAAAAGTACAGTAAAAGCTTTTTTCATAAAGGTAATTTTAATTAAAAGTCTAATTTAGGAAACTAATCTATGATTTGAATTGATTAGAATTATATAAAAACTATACATATTTATATGTTTTGGAAAGCAAAGCTAACAATAGGTGTTGTTTCCTTTTTTTATATATGATAAAGCCGTATAAAAGTGGTTGAAATAAAAATGTTGTGGTGTTGTATAGCTACAAAGATATTTGAATAATAGTTATAATATTAATTATAAAATAATATTGTAAAAATTAGCAAATAGCTTTCAAATTGGACTTAAATATGCAAAATATTAATCGGTATAATGGACAAAAGATACAATAGGGTCCATAACAGAAACTGTAAAGGGCTGTTAACAAATGTAAACTGCCCATTTTCTGTGGAGAATATCGGATTCGAACCGATCACCTCTTGCCTGCCAGGCAAGCGCTCTAGCCAAATGAGCTAATCCCCCTTGCTTTCGCAAATATACATTATTTTAGTTTTATATAAAGCAACTTCTATTTTTGAAAGTAAAATGGTTACAATTTAGTAAATTTGCATTCAAATACTACAACAATGAGCAATATCAGAATAACCAAACAATTTAATTTTGAAACCGGGCATGCTTTATATGGCTACGATGGAAAGTGCAAAAACGTCCATGGCCATAGTTATAAATTGTCTGTAACTGTTATTGGAAAACCTATTACCGATAATTCAAATGTAAAATTTGGAATGGTTATCGATTTCACCGATTTAAAGAAAATTGTAAAAGAAGAAGTTGTAGATCAATTTGATCACGCTACGGTGTTTAATAAAAATACTCCCCACGTTGAGTTAGCTATGGAATTACAAGCCCGGGATCACCATGTTATACTTGTAGATTATCAACCCACAAGCGAAAATATGGTTATTGATTTTGCTAATAGAATAAAAAGCAGATTGCCTCAAGGAATTGAATTACACTCTTTAAAACTGCAAGAAACAGAAACTTCCTTTGCAGAATGGTACCAATCCGATAATTAATCTAAGTTTATTACGAAAATCCGTTTTCATCAATTGTTTTGATGAAATGGAATCCGCGTGGTTCATACCCTTGATTATAGTAAAATCGATGCGCTGGAAAATTGCCTGTGAAAGCATCTAAAACAACACAAGTACAGGAAAGTTCTTTGGCTTTGGCATCAATGAAATCGGTAATTATTTTTCCAATTCCTTTTTTTCTATTATCAGGATGTACAATGAAATTGTCAATTTCTAAATATGGTCCCGTCCACAATTTGGTGTTGTACCAATATCCTGTAAGCCCTATACATTGCTTATTTTCAAAAATAGCTACCTGTTTGTAACCGTTAGGCAACATATCACTTAAGTAGGATTCATAGGTTTCAATCGTCATGTTTGGGTATAGAAAACGGATTGTTTCTATTTGAGCGACCATTTCAGCAACAGTTTCTAATTGTCGTATTTCCATTTTTGATTTTTTTAAATATAAAATTAAAAAAAAGAGTCACGCAATGCGTGACTCTTCATATAAAATTCTTTTTTTCTTATCCTTTTAAAGCTTCTGCTCCACCTACGATTTCTAGGATCTCGTTTGTAATTGCAGCTTGACGTGCTTTATTGTAAGTCAATTTCAATTGGTCTCTCAATTCCGTTGCGTTGTCTGTTGCTTTGTGCATTGCAGTCATTCTCGCTCCGTGCTCTGAGGCAAATGAATCTCTAATTCCTTTGTACAATTGTGTTTTCAATGATTTAGGAATCAAGGTTAAAACGATATCTTCTTTTGAAGGCTCATAGATATAATCTCCCGTGGAAGCTGTTTTATCCGACTTCAATGCTTCTAAAGGCAGGAATTGCTCTGTTTGAACGATTTGAGTAGCTGCATTTTTAAATTGGTTGTAAACCAATTCTATTTTGTCATACTCTCCAGAAATGAATTTTTGAGTTAGAACGTCAGCAATAACTGCAACATTTTCAAAAGATAAATCGTCAAATATTGAACTTTGATTTTCAATAACGGTAGCCGTTTTGCTCAAAGCGTCATTTCCTTTTTTACCAATTGCAAAAACATCCACTTGCTTTCCTTCGTAAAATAAAGCTCTATTTTTTACTTCCTTAATTACATTTGAATTAAATGCGCCACACAAACCTCTATTGGAAGTAATAGCGACAATTAATACTTTTTTAATTTCACGTTGAGTAGTAAACTCTCCGCCTGCATCACCATCAAGGTTAGCAGAAAGATTTTGTAATAATTCCGTTAATTTTTCGGCATAAGGTCGCATTGCTGTAATCGCATCTTGTGCTTTTTTAAGCTTTGCTGCAGAAACCATTTTCATCGCAGAAGTAATCTGCATCGTTGATGAAACGGAAGTAATTCTATTACGGATTTCCTTTAAGTTTGCCATATTAAATTTGAAAATTAGATAATTTGAAAATTTGAGAATGCTGTTTAACATTTTCAAATTTCCAAATTTTCAAATTGTTTTTAGTTATATTTCGCTGAAACTTCTTTTGCTACATTTTCGATAACAGACGTAATGTTGTCATCTAATTTTCCAGCTTTTAAAGCGTCAAGAGTATCTCTGTGTTTGTTGTTCAAGAATTCTAAAAAGTCTTTTTCGAATTCTTTTACTTTGTTTACAGGTACATTTCTCAATAAATTTTTAGACCCAGCATAGATAATAGCTACTTGATCTTCAACAGTATAAGGGCTATTTAATCCTTGCTTCAAAATCTCCACGTTTCGTTTTCCTTTTTCAATTACGTTTAAGGTAACTGAATCCAAATCAGAACCAAATTTAGCAAACGCTTCTAATTCACGGAATTGCGCTTGGTCTAATTTTAATGTTCCTGAAACTTTTTTCATTGATTTAATTTGAGCATTACCTCCAACACGTGATACCGAAATACCCACGTTAATTGCTGGACGAACCCCAGAGTTAAATAAATCACCATCAAGGAAAATCTGTCCGTCAGTAATCGAAATTACGTTGGTTGGAATATAAGCAGAAACGTCTCCTGCTTGAGTTTCAATAATTGGTAAAGCAGTTAAAGACCCTCCTCCTTTTACAATTCCTTTCAAGGTATCAGGCAAGTCGTTCATGTTTTTTGCAATGTCATCATTAGCAATCACTTTACAAGCTCTTTCTAATAATCTACTGTGCAAGTAAAAAACGTCTCCAGGATAAGCCTCACGTCCCGGTGGTCTTCTTAATAAAAGAGAAACCTCACGGTAAGCTACTGCTTGTTTAGATAAATCATCATAAACAATTAAAGCTGGACGACCTGAATCTCTAAAATATTCTCCAATTGCAGCACCTGCGAAAGGTGCGTAAACTTGCATTGGAGCTGGATCAGAAGCGTTTGCAGCAACAATAATGGTATACGCCATTGCTCCTTTTTCTTCTAATGTTTTTGCAATTCCTGCTACAGTTGACGCTTTTTGCCCAATGGCAACATAGATACAGAATACTGGTTTACCAGCATCGTAAAATTCTTTTTGATTTAATATAGTGTCAATACAAACGGTAGATTTACCTGTTTGGCGGTCACCAATTACCAACTCACGTTGTCCACGACCAACTGGAATCATTGCGTCTACCGCTTTAATACCTGTTTGTAATGGTTCAGTAACCGGTTGACGGAAGATTACTCCAGGCGCTTTTCTTTCCAAAGGCATTTCGTATAATTCACCACTAATTGGTCCTTTTCCATCAATAGGGAAACCAAGAGTATTTACTACACGTCCAACCATTCCTTCACCTGTTTTTAAAGAGGCAATACGTTGTGTTCTTTTTGCAGTTGAACCTTCTTTAATTCCAGTTGACGGTCCTAAAAGTACCACCCCAACATTATCTTCTT
>Ga0315908_10002084_pt1 | contig 14815 bp, 10 predicted proteins | sample LakEriMetagenome_12_FD_203520 | JGI IMG/M metagenome (GOLD analysis project Ga0315908, IMG submission 203520) | Freshwater fungal communities from buoy surface, Lake Erie, Ohio, United States - Buoy 4 MA124 | ecosystem: Environmental > Aquatic > Freshwater > Lake > Lake biofilm | place: USA... | reverse complement strand
TACAGTCTGTTGCTGTGCGAATCTTAGTGGAACGTGAACGAGAAATCAGTCACTTTAAAGTGGCCTCCTTTTATAATGTTAGAGGATTTTTCGATTTGGGTAACGCCATATTGAAAGCCGACTTAGTGCGAAAGCTAAAAGACCATGAAGAGGCGCAAAGCTTTTTAGAAAAAGCGAATGGCGCAGCTTTTTCTATCAAAGACATTGAAACAAAGCCAGCCAAGCGCACTCCAGCCGCACCATTTACGACCTCTACCTTACAACAGGAAGCGGGTAGAAAGCTCGGTTTTAGTGTAGCGCAAACCATGACCGTTGCCCAGCGCTTGTACGAAAGTGGAAAAATAACCTACATGCGTACCGATAGTGTGAATCTATCTGACTTCGCCTTGGATGCATGTAAAAACGAAATTTCATCGTCATACGGTCCAAACTATTCTAAAACTAGACAATACACCACGAAATCGAAAGGTGCTCAAGAAGCCCACGAAGCAATTCGTCCAACAGAAATGTCGGTTCGCGAAATTAGCGGCGAACGAAACGAACAACGGTTGTATGATTTGATTTGGAAGCGCACACTGGCATCACAAATGGCCGATGCAGAGTTAGAGAAAACAACGGCAACCGTGGCCATTTCTACCACTGATGATGTTATGCAAGCCAAAGGGGAGGTGATCCGATTTGATGGCTTCTTGAAAGTGTACATGGAAAGTTCAGATGATGAAGAAGCCGATGACGGAAACAGTGGCATGCTGCCTCCGATCAAAGTGGGACAAAATCTGGACATGCAAGAAATTGTTGCAACGCAGCGATATACCCAAAAACCTTCGCGCTACTCTGAAGCAGCCTTGGTTAAAAAACTCGAGGAGTTGGGCATCGGACGTCCTTCTACTTATGCTCCCACCATTTCTACGGTGCAAAAGCGCGATTATGTAGTAAAAGAGGAGCGTCAAGGGACCGAGCGCGTTTATGAAGTACTGACTTTGAAAAAAGGAAGCATTCATGGCGAGTCAAAAACAGAAATCACCGGTGCTGAAAAAGGCAAGTTGTATCCTACGGATATTGGTATTGTTGTAACGGACTTTTTGGTAGAAAACTTCCCTAATATTTTGGATTACCAATTCACCGCTAAGGTAGAAGAGGAGTTTGATACCATTGCTGAAGGAAAATTGGAATGGCAAGAAATGATGAAACGTTTCTACAATCCATTCCATAAAACAGTAGCTCAGACCATAGAGACTGCTCAGCGCGCTACAGGTGAGCGTGAATTAGGCACCGATCCAGCGTCTGGTAAGCCGGTGATTGCTCGTATTGGCCGTTTCGGTCCCATGATTCAAATTGGGGCAAGTGACGATGAGGCTAAACGTTTTGCTTCATTGCGTGCTGATCAAAGCATCGGCAACATCACCCTTGAAGAGGCCTTGAAGTTATTTGAACTTCCTCGTACGCTCGGCGAATATGAAGGAAAGCCTGTTTCTGCTGCCATCGGTAGATTTGGACCATACATTAAACACGGAAGTGTTTTCGCTAGTATCAAACCAAAAGAGGGTGACGATCCCTATACCATTACGTTTGAGCGAGCAGTGGAAGTACTTCAAGCAAAAGCCTTGGCTGAAAGTCAACGCCTCATCAAGCAATGGGAATCCCATCCGGATATCCAAGTGCTCAATGGCCGTTTTGGTCCTTATATCAAAAGTGGAAAGGACAATGTGAAAATTCCGAAAGGAAAAGAAGCAGCGGCCTTGACCCTAGAAGAGGTGTTGGACTTAGTGAAAGAAGCGGAAGCAAATCCTTCTCCTAAGCGCGGGCGATTCGGTAAGAAAACGGCTGAGCCAACGAAAGCCGCAGCCACGAAAAAGGCGGCCCCTAAAAAGGCAGCAGCAAAGAAGGCAGCCAAAAAAAGCCCAAAGAAATAAGTTGAAAAAATGATAATCATGAAAAGGCTGTCCTTATCCGGCAGCCTTTTTTATTCCGCGAGATGAGTCAAAAGAAATCGGTACAACAAGTACTTCCGCCTCCACCGGCACACATGGTGGGTAATGGTTTTCGAGTGCACAATTTTTTTCCTTCGGGATATAACATGCACATGCTCCGCATGAGTCCATTTTTTCTAATGGATTATGGAGCTAAAGTGGAATTTCCCCCGAGCGATGAGCCGCGTGGTGTAGGTGTGCATCCGCATCGTGGATTTGAAACCGTTACCATCGCCTTTCAAGGCAGTGTTGCTCATCATGACAGCGCAGGGAATAGCGGTGTAATAGGGGAGGGCGATGTGCAATGGATGACTGCCGGTAGCGGAGTATTGCACAAGGAATATCATGACAAGGAATACAGCAAAAAAGGAGGGCCATTTCAAATGGTTCAGCTGTGGGTAAATCTTCCCGCCAAAGACAAAATGACGAGCCCCAAATACCAAGGTATCAAGCAAGAGCAAATGGGGCATATTGACTTGGAGAAGGGTGGGCGAATAGATGTAATTGCAGGCGAAATAAACGGCGTGAAAGGACCTGCGTTCACCTTTACACCCATTGAAATGTACAAAGGAGAATTAATGGCCGGCGATCAATTTCACTTTCATCTTTCGGCAAACTACAACACGGGTATACTAGTAGTCGAGGGGGAGTTGAATGTTCACGGAGAAGAGCGTGTGTCAGCAGATCATTTTGTACTCTTTTTAAATGATGGGGAAGAGATAGCCTTGAGTAGTGATTCGGGAGCCAAATTTTTAGTTTTAAGCGGCGAGCCGATTATAGAAAACTTGGTGCCTTACGGGCCATTTCTCATGAATACGAAAGAGGAAATTATGCAGGCTTACGCCGATTTAAACGTAGGTAAATTTGGAGTTTTAGAAGATTGATAAAGCAGACAACCGCTATCAACACGGCTAATTCAACAACTATTTTATAAAACAATCTCAGGCGCGAATGACTTTGCCATCTTCGCGATTATGGATATTTCTGTTTTCTTTCAGCCTACCTCTTATCATACTGCTGATCCAGAGGAATTTCATCCAGCTTCTTTTTGGAGGCAAACCGCTTTTTTTTCTGGAGACTTAGAAGAATTATCGGGAAAAAAATTGGCCCTCATAGGAGTAAGTGAAGATCGCAATAGTGGACTTAATGCGGGTTGTGCATCGGGACCAGATGAAGTGCGTCGATTCTTGTATTCGTTGTTCCGCTTTGATCAGGCTTTACCGATGATCGACTTGGGTAATATTCAAGCAGGAAATTCTGTCGATGATACCCACTTTGCTTTGAATCAAACGTGTCAGCTATTGCTCAAACAGGGCATTATGCCTGTGATTATTGGCGGTAGTCAAGATTTGACCTATGCCAATTATTTGGCATATGAAACCATGGAGCAAACGGTGAATTTGGTCACCGTGGATTATCAGTTAGATTTTGGGACAGCGCCAGATGATATTTCTTCGAAGGGATATCTCAATCGAGTGGTATTACATAAACCGAATTATTTATTTAATTACAGCAACGTTGGGCATCAGCGATACCTCACTGATCCCGATTTGTTGGAGTTGATGAATAAGATGTATTTTGATTATTTGCGCTTGGGCGAGGTTCAGCACAACATTCAGATGGCGGAACCCATTTTGCGAAACGCGGATCTCATCAGTTTTGATATAGGATCTATTCGTCAATCAGAGGCACCGGGCAATGCACACCGTGGCCCCAATGGTTTTTACGGTGATCAAGCAGCACAGCTCTGCCGATATGCAGGAATGAGCGACAAGTTGAGCTCGTTCGGGATTTATGAATACAATCCACTTTTTGACCGCGATGGACAAACAGCCCATTTGGTAGCGCAAATGCTGTGGTGTTTCTTCGAGGGGTATTTGTCGCGTAAAAGTGATTTTCCAGTTGGAGATTATTCTGAATATTCACGCTACATTGTCCATTTGACGGGCGATAGCCACGAGTTGGTTTTTTATAAAAGCCACAAAAGTGACCGTTGGTGGATGGATGTACCCTACCCTGCGGGGGCTGGTAACAAATACGAGCGCCATCACTTAGTGCCCTGCACCTATGCGGAGTATCAGCAAGCTACCAATGAGGAGATGCCAGATAGATGGTGGAAAACCTACCAAAAATTGGTCTGAAATATCTGTGATTCAGTATATTATTAAGCCTAAATGAGGTCTTGGTGTCCAAGACCTCATTTTCTTTTTCGTCGATTCTTAGCGGGAATTGTCGAAATTTTTTGGGGACTGTGGAAAAAGTTTCTACTTTAGCGACTTTCGAATTAGACCCAAAAAACCAATAACCGCTCAAAATCAAAGAGATCGTGCATATGAAGAAGTATTTACTCTTAATCGTATTTGCTGCTATCACAGGTATGGTTAACGCTCAACAAGATCCTCAGTTTACCAACTGGATGTTTGATCGTATTTCCTTCAACCCTGCAGCAGCCGGTATGGATAGATTGCACTGTTTAACTGTGTTTCATCGCGACCAGTGGGATGGCTTCAACGGCGATCCAAAAACATATTTGTTGAACTACAATGGCTACCTTCAAGTAGGTTACAATAAATCTCAATTGCTCGGTGTTGGTCTTAGCGCATATACAGAAGTATTGGGTAAGGAAACAAATAACGTTGTTCGCCTTGCTGGTGCTTACCATAAAAACCTTGGCGCAAGCACTCTTTCAGTGGGTGTTCACCTCGGAATGGTTAACAAATCTTTGGGTGCAAAATGGAACCCAATCGATCAAGGTGATGCTACTATCCCAACAGCGGCGGTTTCGTCTATGGCTTTAGATGCGAATATTGGTGTGATGCTTTACCAACCAGGTAAATATTATGCTGGTTTGAGCGCTACTCACTTGCCTGCAGCTAACCTTTACGATGTAAACGTTAAATTGGCTCGTCACTATTATTTAATGGGAGGATATGAATATCCTTTAGATGGAACGGACATCACCCTTCGCGCCAATGCGTTGGTAAAAACTTCATTGAAGTCAAAAATGTCAGCTGACTTAAACGTGAATGCACTTTGGAATAATATGGTATGGGGAGGTCTTTCTTTCCGTCCAGGCGATGCGATCGCTCCAATGTTAGGTTTCCAAACTTGCAAAACAAGCCAAGTAAATAAGACTACTGAAATGACCAACTGTTTTAAGATTGGTTATTCATACGATATTACTACCTCAGACATTAAAGATTACTCTGCAGGATCTCACGAGATTTTCTTGAGTGCGTGCTTAGGCATCAACAAGCTGCCTTTGCGAATGAAATATTCAAATCCACGCTTCTTGTAAAATAAAGTGTAACCTGGGGAGTTATCCTTACGTTTAGGAAAAAATACCTGCTTACCAAGCATAAAGAGTTTTAGTAATCCTTACCCCACCAAAGTGAAGTTGAGTTACTAAAAAAGGGAAATCATGAAAAAATCGTTGTTTTATCTTGTTATCGCCGCTGCCCTAGCAAGTTGCTACAGTGGCCCCCAAGGAGAACTTGTAGGAGTTTACCCGAGGGAGGAATGGATCCAAGTTAATCCTTATGGGATGAACTATGTCCATTTTGGTTCGTTCACTATGGGTCCGAGTGATCAAGACGTTCCTTACGCCTTGAACTCTCGCTCAAAAACGGTGACGATTCCGGCATTTTACATTGACCAGCACGAAATCTCGAACAACGAGTATCGTCAGTTTGTGTATTATGTACGCGACTCGCTCATGCGCGACCTTTTGGCTCAGAACGATATCGAAGGTTACGGTATTACCGAAACCGAAAATGGTCAAGAAATCGACCGCTTCATCAATAAAGGCTACAAGCTGAATTGGGAAGAAGATATCGACATGGAGAATGAAGAGATCTTTGATCTAGTATTCGATGAATTCTACCTACAGGGTTCTGACAAATTCTACGATCGTATGGAGATCGACTCTCGCAAGTTGAAATACCGTTACTGGTGGATCGACTTCACCTCTGCAGCTGTGAAAGCTGGCAAAGATGAAGAGTATGGCGAGGTGAACTCATTGAACCAATTGCACTCTGTGCGTGGTCACAGTGACCGTTCTCAATTCATCATTGAAGAAACAATTAACGTTTATCCAGATACATTGTGCTGGGTTCACGACTTCACTTACGGCTTTAATGAGCCGCTCACTGAAACTTATTTCTGGCATCCAGCTTATGACGACTATCCAGTGGTAGGTGTTACTTGGGGCCAGTGTCAAGCTTTCAGCGCATGGCGCACGCAAATCATGAACGAATGGAAAACCTCTTTGGGTGAAACCTTCGTTCAACGTTTCCGCTTGCCTTCTGAAGCTGAATGGGAATACGCCGCACGTGGTGGTCTCGAATTGAGCCCATACCCTTGGGGTGGTCCTTACATCCGTAACAACCTCGGATGTCCTTTGGCCAACTTCAAACCAATGCGCGGTGACTATGTGGAAGATAATGGTGGTTACACTGTACCCATCGGATCTTACTCAGCAAACGAATACGGATTGTATAACATGGCAGGTAACGTTGCCGAATGGACAAATACTGCATTTGATGAATCTATTTATGAATTCACTCACGACATGAGTTCGGAATATGTTTATCGTGCAAGTGCTGATGATCCCCCCAGCATGAAACGCAAAGTAATTCGCGGTGGAAGCTGGAAGGATATCGGATACTTCATTCAAACTGGTACCCGTTCGTACGAATACCAAGACACTGCAAAATCGTACATCGGATTCCGTTGTGTAATGAGTTACCTCGGCCGCGGTAAAAACGTTTCTCCAGAAGACTTTAACGAGCCTTCAGAGTAATCTTCAATCATTGAAACCAATTTAAACCACCAAAAAAAAACGCTAAAAAAGCATGAAACCTGGAAGTAAAGCTTGGAAAAATTTTATGGCAAAGCTCTATGGTATTGGAGCAGCCGTAGTAATCGTGGGAGCGATGTTCAAAATCCAACACTGGCCTTTTGCATCACTTCTCCTCGTAGTGGGTTTGACAACTGAAGCGATCATCTTCTTCTTCTCTGCATTTGAAAAAATTCACGAAGAACCAGATTGGTCACTTGTATATCCAGAATTGGCGCTTCCGGAAGAAGCAAAACATAGCTTGAAAGAATCAAATAAAGGTCGTTCTACTGGCCACGGTGGTGGCGGTTCTAACAATAGCTTAACTGCTCAATTGGACAACATGTTGGCAGAAGCGAAAATTGAACCTGAATTGATCGCTAGCTTAGGCGATGGTATGCGTACCTTCAGCACTAACGCTCGTCAAATGTCTGAAGTAACTGAAGCGGCTTCTGCGTCTACTCAGTACGCTAGCAGTCTTCGCGATGCTTCTGAAAAAGTAACTGTATTGGCTGACACCTATAAAACAGCCTCTGAGACTTTAACCGGTCTTACAGCTCATGCTGACCAAGGTGCAACTGCAGGTGCTCACCTACAAAAGATGTCTGAGAACCTTTCTGCTTTGAATAACATGTATGAAGTTCAATTGGTAGAATTGGAAAAAACTCGCGTGATGTTCGGCGATATGTCTGCTTTGGCTAAAAACCTTTCTGACTCTGCTGAAGACACAAGAATTTACAAAGAGAACATCGCTGAGTTGGCTTCTAACTTGAAATCACTCAACCAGGTGTACTCTAATATGCTCAACGCAATGGGTTCTGCTACCCGCAATTAAGAAAAAATGTAGCCTGTTCCTCTCGAGAGAAACATTCAACATTAAACCTTAAAAACCGCAAGAAAAAATGGCAGGTGGAAAAGAAACCCCGAGACAGAAGATGATTGGTATGATGTACCTCGTTCTTACTGCTCTCCTAGCGATGAACATCTCTAAAGATGTATTGAATGCATTTATCCAGATCAATAACGGTCTGGCTAAAACCAACACGATCCTCGATGAAAAATCGGGTGCTACCATCGAAGCGATTAACCAATCGACCGAGGGTGCAAAAGCTGTCCCTTTCCAAAAGAAAGCGGAAGAAGTAGATAAACTGGCGGATGCCATGATTGCTTACATCGAAGAGATGAAAGCACGCGTTATCGCTTCTTCTTCTAAAGGAAGTAAAGATGGTGCTGGATTCGAAGAATTCATGAAAGATGGTAAGTGCATTGCTCCTGATGCAAAAAACGAATCAGGTAAACCAATCATTACCAAACCAGACGAAAACCAAAACAACACTGCGTTGTTGATCGGCCCAAAGCCTGAAGCTCCTCGTCAAGATCCTTTTTCTGCGTATGAATTGCGCACGAAATTGGAAAAATACCGCGATGAACTTCTTTCTATTAAAGTCGTTCGTGGTGATAGTTCTGGTAAAGCTTTCGAATTGGCCGATGACGTGAAAGCAGCGATCTCTAACTCGTTCAAATTTGAACCTGGATTGGATCACGATGGTAAAGAAGAAGTTTGGGAAACCAACAACTTCTTCCACATGCCGCTTGTGGCTGTTTTGGCGAGCTTGAGCAAGATTCAAACAGACGTGATGAATGCTAAGAATAACGTAGTTTCTGCGTTGGCTCAAGGTATCAACGCTTCTGACTTGAAGTTCACCGACGTTACCGTAGCGGTTGTTCCAAAACAAAGCTATGTACTTCGCGGTGACGAATACGAAGTGGAAATTTACCTCGCAGCATTCAACAAAACCAACCAGTCGAAAGTGTACATGGGTGGTGAGTACAGCGGCGACACACCAGAGTCAGCTCAAGTGTTCGATGTGGGTGGTAAAACGCCTATTCTAACTGAAAGCGATGGTAAAGCACGCTTCAAAACAAATACCGGTGGCATGTCATTAGGTCAGCACGGTTACCGCGGTCAGATTTCTTACATGAAAGACGGTAAAGAGGAATACATTCCTTTCAACGTACCGAACTTCTTTGTAGGTGAACCTGCACTCGTAGTTTCTCCTGTTCAAATGAACGTGTTTTACCGCGGTTTGGATAACCCAGTTGAAATCTCTGTACCTGGCGTACCTCAAGATAAACTCGAAGCTTCTTGCGAAGGTTGTCAAGAGTTTAAGAAAGGCGACAAAGGTGTATGGAACGTTCGTCCTGGTACTGGTAACAACGCGAAAATCGTTGTGAATGCGACCATCAACGGACAAAAGAAATCAATTGGTACCAAGGAGTTCCGTGTAAAACGTATTCCAGATCCAGTGCCTTCGTTCAATGGTAAAAAACCATTCGATAGCACTATTGGTGGTTCTGACGCAGCAAACGCTGCCGGGGTACGTGCCGAGATGGAAAACTTTGACTTTAACGTAACTGTAAAAGTGAAGTCATTCAAAATGACAATCACCAACCAAGGTTCTTTCAAAGAGTTTAGCGCACAAGGAAATGCTTGTACAGATCAAATGCGCGAAAATTTGAAGAAAGCTAAAAAAGGGGAAAAGATCTTCATCGAAGAAATTATGGTGGATCTTCCAGACGGTACTACCCGTAAGGTATCTCCAATTACTTTGAAGGTGATCTAATATTTAAACAAAAAGAGGTCATGAAAAAATCGTTGTTGTTCGCCTTTTTGCTACCAATGTTGTTTTGCGCAACCTTGGACGGGGCTGCTCAAGTTCAGACCGTATTGGATGGTGCTTATGTTCCTGAGCACAACCCAACTCGTCGCGTTATTCCTTACCCACACTTGCGTCAAGCAGATGTGATGTGGAGAAAACGTATTTGGGAAGTGATCGACTTGCGCCAAAAAATGAACCACTCACTCTACTTTCCGCTAGATCCTCTAGAAGATCGTCTGAGCTTGTGGAACGTTATCCGTAAAGGTTTGAGCGAAGGCGCTATCACCGCCTACGGCCTAGGTCCTACGCAAGATGATGATGAATTCCGTTGGAGAATGGAGCCCGGTGAAATGGACTCTGTACTTAAGCCAATCAAAACATCTTACCGCCCTAACCTCGATACAGGTGAACCTGAAGAGGTAAAAGTGGAAGATCCTGTTGAAACGGATGATATCGTAGCCTACAAGTTGAAGGAAGATTGGATCTTTGATAAGCAACGCTCTGAGCGTTATGTGCGCATCATCGGTCTTGCTCCTATCGTGTTGTCAGTGACTGAAACAGGTGAAGTAAAAGGTAAGAAAGAGCTCTTCTGGCTCTACTTCCCAGAATGTCGTTACTTGTTCGCTAACCACGATGTATTCAACTTGCATAACGATGCTCAACGTATGACCTTCGACGATTTGTTCCAAAAACGTATGTTCACCGCTTATGTAGTGAAGGAAGAAAACGTTTACAACCGTCCGATCGAAGCTTATGCACGCGGTATCGATGCGTTGTTGGAAAGCGAGCGCATTAAAAACGATCTATTCGTTCTTGAACATGACTTGTGGCATTATTAAGATGTCCAAATGATATAGAAAAGCCCGATCAGCGATTGATCGGGCTTTTTTTATGCCCTCCCGAGCACTTACTTTGATGTACTTTTGCACCTCGAAAAATCGAGTCTTATGATTACAATTGGTGGATTAAGTGTGCATTTTGGATCACGTGAGCTCTTCTCACGTATTTCTTTTTTTATTGGTCCACGCGATCGTATAGGACTTGTGGGTAAAAACGGAGCAGGGAAATCAACGCTCCTCAAAACACTCGCCGGCTTACAATTGCCCTCGGAGGGAAGCATTGCGTTGCAGAGAGGAACTACGGTGGGTTATTTAGCCCAAGAGATGCCACACCGCGAGCAGTTCACGGTGTATGAAGAAGCAAGCACGGCTTTTACAGAGGTAAAAAAACTAGAAGCTCGTCTCGAAGAATTGACGGTAGCGATCACCGATCACCCCGATTATACTTCTGACGACTATGGCAATAAACTAGAAGAGTTAGAAGAAATAAGCCATCGCCTTGAACTGTTGGGCAGTGGCAACATGGAAGAAAAGATAGAGAAAGTACTCAAAGGTCTTGGATTCAAGTCTTCTGATATGGATCGTCCGCTTCGTGAGTTCAGCGGTGGATGGAAGATGAGGGTGGAGTTGGGAAAAATACTTCTCCAAAATCCTGATTTACTTTTGCTCGATGAGCCTACGAACCACTTGGATATTGAAAGTATAGAATGGCTCGAAGATTTTTTAGTGGACTATCCGGGAGCTATTGTTTTGATTTCGCACGACAGAACGTTTTTGGACAACGTGACTAATCGTACCATTGAAATTTCGAAAGGAAAGATCTACGATTATAAATTTTCTTATTCCAAATACTTAGTGCAGCGTGAAGGCGAGATTGAGCGCCAAGAAGCAGCAGCTAAAAACCAGCAGAAGTACATTGAGGATACTCAAAAACTCATTGATAAATTCCGTGCGAAGAAGGATAAGGCGGCTTTTGCGCAAACTTTAATCCGCAAACTCGATAAGCTCGAAAAAATTGAGGTCGATGATTTTGATGGCACCAAAGTGCGCATTGCTTTTCCACCTTCGCCTCATGCAGGAAAAATAATACTCGAAGGAAATAAATTGGGTAAGGCCTATGGCAATTTGCGATTGTTTCAAGGACTTGATGTGATGATTAACCGCGGTGAAAAAATTGCCTTGGTGGGAAAAAACGGTGTGGGTAAATCTACCCTCATTCGTATGATCATGAAACAGGAAGAATATGAGGGAGAATTCCGATTGGGATATTCGGTAAACGTGGGTTACTATGCGCAAAATCAAAGTGACGAACTAGACGGTAACAAAACCGTTTTTGAAACCATTGATGATGAAGCGGTGGGAGACATTAGAAAAAATGTACGTGGAATTTTGGGCGCATTTCTCTTTAGTGGTGACGACGTAGATAAAAAGGTGAAAGTTCTCAGTGGTGGTGAAAAGGCTCGTTTGGCCTTTTGTAAACTACTGCTGCAACCGTATAATTTCTTAGTACTCGACGAACCTACTAACCACTTGGACTTGGCTTCGAAAGACGTGTTAAAACAAGCTATTCAGAAATACGATGGTACCGTCTTGGTAGTATCACACGACCGTGACTTCCTGCACGGGTTAACGCAAATTGTATATGAAATTCTTCCCGATCGCATGCGCATTTGGCCAGGTGATGTGTTGGATTTCTTGAAGGAAAAAAAGGCGGAAAGTATTGCGGCATTTGAGCGAAATAAATCGTCGAAAGCAATGCGCGATGATCGTCCTCAAATTGTAGTTCCTGAAAAGACGGAGGAAAATGTTCCGGTTTTATCTCGGGAAGAATTAAAGGAACAGGAAAAACAAAAAAAGAAACAACAGCAGCAGATTCAGAAAGTAGAAAAGCAGATTGAAGAAACGGAAGCTGAAATCAAAAAACTGGATGAGGTAATTGCTGCACTCGATTATACCAATGCTGATCACGCCAATGCACAGCTGGCCATTTACGCTGAGAAGAAAAAACAATTGGACGAGCTTTTCGCCCAATGGGAAGCGCTATCTGCCGAGCAATAAAATTGGTTTGCATTCATTTGTTATATTCACAGGCAAATGTTTTTCCTCCATTTCCCTGTGTTGTGGGAGTTAGGCTCCTTTTCGCTTAGTGCTCATTTATTATTTGAGACACTGGCTTTTATTTTGGGGTTTCGCTTGTTTCTTTTTTTGAGAAAAAGAAATGGAGACACCATCGAGGAAAATAATCGATTGATTATTCTGGGGGCTGCTATTCTCGGATCATTTCTTTTTTCACGCTTAATTGGCTCTTTAGAGAATCCTCCGCTGTGGTTTTCAAGTGAACATCCGCTACTTCATTTTTTGGCAAATAAAACCATATTGGGAGGCCTTTTAGGAGGTCTCTTAACGGTGGAACTCGTGAAGTGGATCTTGGGCGAAAAGAGATCTTCGGGTGATTTGTTCACCTACCCTCTGCTGCTGGCCATCGCAATAGGAAGAATCGGTTGTTTTCTCAATGGGGTAACCGAACCTGTCTATGGCTATGAAACTACTTTATTTACGGGAATGGATTTAGGTGATGGCCTAATGAGGCATCCACTTGCCCTCTATGAAATATTATTTTTGATAAGTCTAGCAGGTATCTTGCTTTTTGTGGAGCGAAGAGCTTCTTTAAAAGAAGGATTTCGCTTTCAACTGTTTTTGCTTTTGTATTGCGTATTTCGGTTTTCCATGGAGTTTTTGAAACCCGATTCATGGCTTTTTTTCGGAATGACCACAATACAGTGGACCGCCTTAATGGGCATCGTGTATTATTACCGAATGATTATTCGGTTGTTTTCTCCCTCAACATTATTTGTCAATGACTACAGAGCGTAATTACATCTACTACGATCACACCATCAGTTTGTGCAACGAATGTCACAAGCAAATCAGTGCCAAAATTATCTTTCAAGATAATGCTGTTTTTATGACGAAAACCTGCAAGGAGCATGGTTTCCAGAAGGTTTTGATTGCTACGGATGTCGAGTATTATAAACAGATTAGAAATTATAATAAAGCATCGGAGTACCCTAAGAAACCTCACACAAACACACATTATGGATGTCCATTGGATTGTGGGATTTGTCCTGATCATGAACAGCATTCGTGTTTAACGTTGATTGAAGTTACGGATCGGTGCAATTTGACTTGTCCTACCTGTTACGCTTCTTCTTCACCCACGCATGGTCGACATCGAACACTGGAAGAAATTGAAGGTATGTTAGATGCTGTAGTGAAGAGTGAGGGTGAACCCGATGTGGTGCAAATCAGCGGGGGCGAACCTACTATTCATCCTCAGTTTTTTGGGATTTTGGATGCAGCTAAAAAACGGCCAATCAAGCATCTAATGGTCAATACGAACGGAATAAAAATAGCGCAAGATCGAGCATTTGTTGAGCGGCTTGCTTCTTACATGCCTGACTTTGAAATCTACTTGCAGTTTGATTCATTTAAGCCGGAAGCGCTCAAAAAACTCAGAGGTGGTGATTTGACAGCTATTCGGAAAAAGGCATTGGAACATTTGAATGAGTTTAATCTCAGCACCACTTTGGTGGTTACTTTACAAAAAGGGCTCAATGATGATGAAGTAGGGGAGATCATCGATTTTGCATTGAAGCAAAAATGCGTGCGTGGGGTAACCTTTCAGCCAACGAGCGTAAGTGGACGATTGGAGCATTTTGATCCAGCCATTCACCGCATGACCAACACGGAAGTGCGCAAGTTGATTTTAGAACAAAGCCCCGTGTTCAATAGCGCGGATTTGATACCAGTGCCTTGCAATCCTGATGCTCTAGTAATGGCTTATGCCCTTAAATACAATGATCAAGTGCAGCCATTAACCCGAATGATTGATCCTGAGATCTTGTTGAACAATTCTAAAAACACCATCGTTTACGAACAAGATGAGCGCTTGCATCAGTACGTGATGAGTATGTTTTCTACTGGTATTTCTACTGATCGCGTGAAGGAACAGGTCAATCAATTATTGTGCTGTTTACCTAACGTGGTGGCCCCCGATTTAAGTTATGATAATTTGTTTCGCATCATCATTATGAACTTTATGGACGCTTATGATTTTGATGTACGAGCCATCAAAAAGTCATGCGTGCATATTGTTCATGCTGACGGTAGAATCATACCGTTTGAAACGATGAATTTGTTTTATCGAGATGAATTCAAAGAAAAATTGGCAGCTCACCAAAAATTAGCCGTTCATGGAAAAAATTGAGAGAGTACTTTTCATTCAGTTGGGCATATTGGCGATCTACACTGGTTTTTTCGCTATCGATAATCAGTTGTACAACATCTTGGGCGTAGCCATGTTTATGGCGTTGCACCTATTCCTTTCCATCGTATTGGGAGCCTTTTTGTTACTTAATCCGAACCTAAAAGGATATGGTAAATCTATACTTCTCAGCGCGGCGGTAGTGCTCGTAGTTGGTTTTTCTAGTTGTTACTTGATCTTTTCTT
>Ga0315908_10002083_pt1 | contig 14815 bp, 16 predicted proteins | sample LakEriMetagenome_12_FD_203520 | JGI IMG/M metagenome (GOLD analysis project Ga0315908, IMG submission 203520) | Freshwater fungal communities from buoy surface, Lake Erie, Ohio, United States - Buoy 4 MA124 | ecosystem: Environmental > Aquatic > Freshwater > Lake > Lake biofilm | place: USA... | reverse complement strand
CACCGGCTGAAGAGCCTGCAACGGAAGAAACACCTGAAGAAGTTCCTGCACCAGCTGAAGAGCCTGCAACTGAAACTCCTGAAGAGGTTCCAGCAACTGAAGAAGCAGCTCCTGAGGCTCCTGCAGCAGATGAGGCTTCTGAAAGCACAGAAGAAACAACAGAGGCATAAGCCTTTATCCCTTTTGAATGGATAAAGCTGATTGCTTTGAACTAGGTTACGTAGCGAAACTTCACGGATTTAAAGGTGAAGTTTCGCTGTTTTTAGACGTGACCAATCCGGAGGACTACTCCTCTCTAGATGCTGTTTTCATTGAAATAAATGGGCAGCTTAATCCTTTCTTTATTGAATCCTTTAAGCTAAAAAATAAAGGATTTGCCGCTGTAAAATTTGAAGGTGTCGACAATGAAAATGACGCACGTATTTTACTTCGTCAACGCCTATTTCTCCCCGCTCAAATTCTTCCAAAACTTACAGGAATACAGTTCTATGACCATGAGGTTGTTGGATTTACTGTACTCGATACAACTTATGGAGAAGTTGGTATCATACAGGATGTGATTGATTTAGCGATCAATCCATTGCTTCAAATTAAACAGGGCACCAAAGAAGTTCTTATTCCCCTTGCTGCAAACGTGGTTCAAGCGATTGATCGCAAGAAAAGGACTATGACGATAACGGCTCCAGAGGGACTTATTCAATTGTATTTAGGCTAACTCAACCATGTCCGTATTTCGATTCCGTCATTTTGAGGTTCGACAAGAATCGTCAGCAATGAAGGTCGGAACAGACTCCATGGTGCTAGGTGCTTTAGTTCAATCAGAAAATCCTAAAGCTATTTTGGATATCGGAACCGGAACAGGTGTTCTAGCGTTAATGATGGCTCAGAAATTTCCCGAGGCGACTATTGTTGGGGTTGAAATTGAACCATCATCAGCGGCAGAAGCGAAACAGAACGTGGTAAATTCACCATGGCCAGATCGATTAACTATCGTTGAAATGGACATCAAAGAATTACACACCAATCAAAAATTTGATTTAATCATCAGTAATCCACCGTTTTATACAGGAGGGCTATTGAATCCCGATGCCCAACGAGCTCAGGCCAGACACGTGTACGCATTGCCATTTGATCTGCTCTTTTCTAGGGTTGAACATATGCTTAATGAAGATGGTGCTTTCTGGATGATTGCACCTTCGTCAGATGTTGAGTTGCTTCAACTCGAAGCAACCAAAGTAAATCTATTTCCAACAAGTAGAATCGAAATACAAGGTAAGGTGGGAGGTGCAGCTATTCGAACGGTACTTTGTTTTTCCTTCATACGACAAGAGATTATTGAAAGAAATCAATTAACCATACGAGAAGTGGATGGAAGATATACGGCTGAATACATTGCGTTGACAGCTGATTTTCATGGGGTGGCAATTTAAAGTCAATCGATCTTGTTCAACGAAATATTTCGCTCCAATTATCATGTGATTTTTACTGAAATTATTTGCCTTTTTTCCTTCACTATTTCAATGTAAAAGGTAAATTTGTCCGTCCTTCTTGGATACTAGTGCAATAAAATCGTTTGAAAATCAATTTAATCGTTGTTAATGCATTAATAATTAGTTGATTAGAATTTAAAGTTACTCAATTATGGAAGCAGCTTCAACCTCCGCGGATTATCTACCCTTGTTGATTCAAGTAGCGGTAGCCGCAGGATTTGTATGTCTCGTATTGTTCGTTACGCACCGTTTAGGTCCAAATGTCCACTCAAAAAAGAAGGATTCGAATTGGGAATGTGGGGTTGAATCAGATGGTGATGCTCGTTTTCCGGTGTCGATTCGGTATTTCATGACGGCCATTTTGTTTGTGCTTTTCGATGTAGAAGTTATTTTCTTCTATCCCTATGCGGTAAACTTTGAAAAGCTCGAACTAGAAGGTCTTTTGGCTGTTATTCTTTTCGTAGCCTTCTTTCTGGTTGGCTTTTTCTACGTACTCAAAAAAGGAGCTTTGGAATGGGAAAAATAGACGATATTCAAGTAATTAATGGGGAGGGGTATCAAATGACAACCCTCGAAAAGGCATTGGGCGTTGCTCGTGCGAATTCGGTGTGGCCTCTGCCTTTCGCTACCTCATGCTGTGGAATTGAATTCATGGCAACCATGGGGAGTAACTATGACTTAGCGCGATTTGGAATGGAGCGTATGTCGTTCTCACCACGTCAGGCCGACTTGCTCATAGTGGCTGGAACGATTTCAAAAAAATTAGGTCCAATCTTGAAGCAAGCCTACGAACAAATGGCTGAGCCGAAATGGGTTCTTTCTGTTGGAGCTTGTGCTTCTTCAGGAGGTATCTTTGATACATATAGTGTCTTGCAAGGTATTGATCGTGTGATTCCTGTGGATGTTTATGTTCCAGGATGTCCGCCTAGACCGGAACAAATTATCGATGGCATTATGAAAATTCATGAATTGGTGAAGCACGAACCAATCCGTCGTCGCTATTCTGACGAATACAAACATTTGTTAACCAGCTACAACATTGAATCAGATGGAGAGTAAATTGACGAATGAAGGTGTAGCAGCCCGTATCCAAGAGCAATTTGGAACAGCTGTTGTTTCTGTTGAAATGCCTTATGATATGTTGACAATGGAAATTGCAGCCGATCAAATGCACGACGTCATTGAATGGATTAAATCTGACGCTGAATTGCAAATCGGATTTTTGACATTGCTAGGTGGTGTGCATTACCCGAACGATAACGGTCGTGAGTTTGCCATGGTGTATCATCTTCACAGTTGGACGAATAACTTTAGAATTCGTTTGAAAGCCTTCTTGCCAGCGGAAAATCCGACCATCGCAACATTGACAGATATTTATGACGGCGCCAATTGGATGGAACGTGAAACCTACGATTTCTTCGGAATTCGGTTTGAGGGTCATCCCAATTTAGTGCGCATCTTGAACGAAGATACGATGGATTATTTCCCAATGCGGAAAGAATACCACCTCGAAGACGCAACTCGAGAAGATAAGGACGATCGATATTTTGGACGATAAATAAGTAACATCATGAGTACTTTTAAAGAAGATAGTGCCTACGATATGCCACATGTTGGATTGTCCAATGAAACAATCGATGGTGATATTGCGACATTAAACCTTGGACCAACACACCCTGCTACCCACGGAATTTTCCAAAACGTCCTTCAAGTGGATGGAGAGAAAATTTTGTCATCGGAGCAAACAGTTGGATATATCCACCGAGCATTTGAGAAATTGGCTGAACGCCGCCCATATAATCAAATTACACCGATTACTGACCGCTTGAACTATTGTTCTTCCCCAATCAATAACATGGGGTGGCACATGACCGTGGAGAAGTTGATTGGTGCAGATATTCCAAAACGTGTTCAATACATGCGCGTCATCGTAATGGAATTGGCGCGAATTGCGGATCACTTGATTTGTAATTCCGTAATTGGTGTAGATACTGGTGCCCTTACCGGATTTACCTATGTATTCCAAGAGCGTGAAAAAATCTATGAACTTTACGAAGAAATCTGCGGTGCACGTTTGACAACAAATGTGGGACGCATCGGTGGTTTTGAACGTGACTTTTCACCGGAATTTCACCGTAAACTCGAAGATTTCTTGAGAACCTTCCCGAAGGTTTTCAACGAGTTCAATAGCCTTTTGTCGCGAAACAGGATTTTCATGGACCGAACACGTGGAGCAGGACCAATTTCAGCTGAGCGTGCGTTGAACTACGGTTTTGTAGGACCTAACTTGCGCGCCGCAGGTGTGGATTATGACGTTCGTGTGATGAATCCATACTCCTCTTACGAAGATTTCGATTTCATCATTCCAGTAGGAACAGATGGAGACACTTATGACCGCTTCATGGTGCGTCAAGAAGAAATTCGTCAGAGTTTGAAAATTATCGAGCAGGCTTGGAAAAATTTGCCTGAAGGTTCGTACAAAGCAGACATTCCTGAGTTTTACCTTCCACCAAAAGAAGAAGTGTACAACAACATGGAAGCACTCATTTACCACTTTAAAATCGTGATGGGTGAAACACCAATTCCAGCGGGAGAGGTTTACCATTGCGTCGAAGGTGGAAATGGTGAGTTAGGATTCTATCTTATTAGTGACGGTGGGCGTTCACCTTACCGTTTGCAGTTTAGACGACCATGTTTTATTTATTACCAAGCATATCCAGAAATGATTATCGGACAAACCATCAGTGATGCAGTTTTGACGATGTCAAGTATGAATGTGATTGCTGGAGAATTAGACGCATAATTATGAGTAGTTCACACACTGATCTTAGTAAACGCCATTCAGAAAAGCCTGTATTCAGTGCGGAGAAAATGGCGGAGGTGCAAGCATTGTTTGCACAATATCCGGAAGGAAAAAGTAAAAGTGCCCTAATTCGAGTTTTGCACATGGCAGAGGAAGAGTTTGGCGGATGGTTGAGCATTGAAACGATGGATTATGTCGCTGAGGTCTTAGACATTCAACCAATCGAAGTTTATGAGGTGGCAACGTTTTACACGATGTTCAACCTTGAGCCAACAGGACGTTACGTATTTGAAGTTTGCCGAACTGGACCATGTATGTTGGTAGGTAGCGACTCAATCATTGATTACATCGGAAGCAAGTTGGACATCAAGGTTGGTGAGACATCTGCTGACGGCATGTTTACTTTGAAAACATCAGAATGTCTTGGCGCATGTGGTTATGGGCCAATGCTACAATGTGGTAAAAAATACCATGAGCACCTAACGAAGGAGCGCGTGGATGAAATAATTGCGGCTTACAGGGCCGGTCAGACCCCAAATTAAGAAGGATGGGAAGAAGATTACTGTTAGAACATGACAACGTACCGGGCATCGAAACATTCGATGTATACCGTAAGAATGGTGGATACCGTTCCGTTGAAAAAGCATTGAAGTCGATGTCGCCTGAATTGGTACTCGAAGAGGTTCAAAAGTCAGGACTGCGTGGACGAGGTGGCGCTGGATTCCCAACCGGGATGAAGTGGTCTTTCCTTGCCAAGCCGGAGGGCGTTCCAAGATATTTGTTGTGCAACGCTGATGAATCGGAGCCAGGCACATTCAAGGACCGCTACCTGATGGAAAAAATTCCTCACTTGTTGATTGAAGGAATGATCGTATCAAGTTTCGCCTTAGGAGCAAATACATCATACATCTATATCCGCGGTGAATACATGTGGGTATTGGAAATTCTTGAAAAAGCAATTGCTGAGGCTTATGACAAAGGATTCCTCGGAAAGAATATCCTAGGCTCTGGTTACGACCTCGACTTGAGCGTTGCTCCTGGAGGAGGTGCTTACATTTGTGGTGAAGAAACGGCTTTGATTGAGTCACTGGAAGGAAAGCGTGGTAACCCACGTATGAAACCACCATTCCCTGCTGTTAAAGGGCTCTATGGATGTCCAACAGTAGTCAACAATGTTGAAAGTATCGCTGCAGTCGTTCCAATTGTGAATGATGGTGGTGAAGAATATGCTAAAATAGGTTTAGGAAAGAGTACAGGTACAAAGCTGATTTCTGCGTGTGGTAACCTAGCTCGACCAGGAGTTTATGAAATCGAAATGGGAATCACGGTAGAGGAATTCATCTACGGTGATGATTACTGCCGAGGAATTGCGAACGGAAAGAAATTGAAGGCATGCGTTCCTGGTGGATCATCAGTTCCAATCTTACCTCATTACCTCGTTACGAAAACAGCCACAGGTGAGGACCGCTTAATGACATACGAAAGTTTAGCTGATGGAGGTTTCGCCTCTGGATCTATGCTTGGTTCAGGTGGATTTATCGTTTTCGATGAAGACCAATGTATCGTAAGAAATACATGGAATTTTGCACGTTTCTACGCACACGAGTCGTGTGGTCAATGTTCACCTTGCCGTGAGGGTACAGGATGGATGGAAAAAGTACTTCACCGTCTAGAACATGGGCAAGGTAACATGCGCGATATTGACTTGTTGGCTGAAATCAACAAGAAAATCGAAGGAAACACCATTTGCCCGCTAGGTGATGCTGCTGCATGGCCAGTAGCTGCTGCAATTCGTCACTTTAGAGATGAATTTGAATGGCACGTGAATGAACGTGAAGAGTCACAAAAAAGAAATTATGGATTGATTCGCGAACCGCAATCAATCGCTTAAGAAATACAAGAACGGATGGTCAAAGTTACAATTGATAACGTTGAAGTCGAGGTCGAAGACGGAACAACAATTCTTAACGCGGCGCGCACTATTGGTGGAGAAGTAGTTCCACCAGCAATGTGCTTTTACAGCAAACTACCTGGAACAGGGGGGAAATGCCGAACATGTTTGGTAGAAGTGGCTGCTGGATCAACGAAAGATCCGCGTCCTATGCCAAAACTTGTGGCATCTTGCTCAACACCAGTGCAGGATGGAATGGTGATCAAGAACAAAACAAGCGAACGCGTGCATGAAAACCGCGGTGCAGTTGTTGAGTTCTTGTTGATCAATCACCCATTGGATTGCCCAATTTGTGATCAAGCTGGAGAGTGTCATTTGCAAGACCTTGGATTTGAACATGGTGCTGAAAAGACACGCTACGAAGAAGAACGTAGAACGTTCGATCCAATCGATATCGGGAACAAAATTAAGTTGCACATGAATCGTTGCATCTTATGCTACCGTTGTGTTGCTGTTGCCAATCAATTGACTGACAAACGTGTTCATGGTGTACTTCACCGTGGTGAACATGCCGAAATCAGCACCTATATTGAAAGTGCAGTTGAAAATGAGTTCTCTGGGAACATGATTGATGTGTGTCCAGTTGGTGCATTGACGGATAAAACCTTCCGATTCAAAAGCCGCGTTTGGTTCTTGAAGCCAATGGAAGCGGAGTGCGAATGCACGAAGTGCTCAGGAAAAGCAGTTGTTTGGCAGTTTGGTAATGAGATTTATCGTGTTACGGCGCGCAAAGACCGTTATGGTGAAGTTGAAGATCAAGATGGTAAGCCAGGATGGATTTGCAACGATTGTCGATTTGAAAAGAAAGACCTGTCTCAATGGAACATCATCGGACCACGCACAATCGACCGTCATTCTGTTATTTCTCAAGGTCATTACCAAAGTCCGCGAACATCAACTAAAAAATTGAAGTAATGGATTCAGGACTCATTATTGAAAAACTCGTACTTGTCGCTATCATATTCTCGATCTCATTGCTTATAGCAATGTACGCGACATATTTTGAACGAAAAGTGGCGGCATGGTTCCAAGACCGAATCGGACCAGATCGTGCGGGACCATTTGGAATCCTTCAACCTTTGGCAGATGGTGTTAAAATGTTCATGAAAGAAGATTTTATCCCAAGCCATTCTGATAAGTGGTTATTTATCCTCGGACCGGGAATCTCCATGTTTACCTCCTTGATTACAAGTGCCATCATTCCTTGGGGTGAGGATCTCACAATCTTTGGAAATACAGTTGCTCTTCAAGTGGCTGACTTTAACATTGGAATCCTATTCATCATGGGAGTACTTTCCGTTGGAATCTATGGAATCATGATTGGTGGATGGGCGTCTAACAATAAATACTCCTTGTTTGGTGCAATCCGTGCCTCATCGCAAATGATTTCGTACGAATTGGCAATGGGTGTTTCTGTAATTACGATTGTTATGATGACGGGAAGCTTAAGCCTTAAAGACATCGTTCAGGACCAACACGGAATGAACTGGAATATCTTCTATCAGCCTGTTTGTTTCATCGTATTCTTCGTTTGTGCTTTGGCTGAAACGAATCGTGCTCCTTTCGATTTGCCTGAGTGTGAGTCTGAGTTAATCGGTGGTTACCACACGGAGTACTCTTCAATGAAATTAGGGTTCTTCCTTTTTGCTGAGTATGTTTCGATGTTTATTTCATCTGCGATCATTGCAATCCTGTTCTTTGGAGGATATAACTTCCCTGGAATGGATTACTTCAGCGGAAATGCTTTAGCCATCTTAAGTATAATCGCTTTCTTCACGAAAATCTTCTTCTTCATTTTTGTATTCATGTGGATTCGTTGGACATTGCCACGTTTCCGTTTCGATCAATTGATGCACTTGGGGTGGAAAAGTTTGATTCCAATCGCATTGATTAACTTGTTGATTACTGGATTGGTAATCGCATTAAATAAAGGATGGTTCTAACGATATCAGATCAGTAACTATGCAAAGTCTGTCAAATAGAAAAAAAGTTGTTTCCGACAAACCGATGAACTTCATGGAGAAGATTTATCTCCCTGCAATTCTCGGTGGTATGTGGATTACATTCAAACACTTGTTTCGTAAAAACAACACAGTTAAGTACCCTGAAGAGCAGCGTGTTTTTGCACCTGTTTACCGTGGTATGCACGTATTGAAACGCGATGAACAAGGTCGTGAAAATTGCACCGCGTGTGGATTGTGTGCAGTAGCGTGTCCCGCAGAAGCCATTACGATGGAAGCTGCAGAGCGCGTGAAAGGTGAGGAGAATCTTTACCGAGAAGAGAAATATGCCGCTACGTATGACATCAATATGCTACGTTGCATTTTCTGTGGATTGTGTGAAGAAGCGTGTCCGAAAGAGGCAATTTTCTTGACAGACCGCATTGTACCTTCTGAGTTTGAACGTGAAGACTTTTTATTTGGTAAAGATAAATTGGTGGAACCGATGAATGCCCGCATCGATGTTACAAAACGCCAACACACGGGTCAAAGAGGTACAAAATGACACTAGAAATGCTCGCAATAGTGCTGGGAGGTCTCACGATCGGTTCAGCGTTAATGGTGGTGCTCAGTAAGCATCCTGTTCGAAGCGTCCTCTACTTGGTAGTGACGTTCTTCCTGATTTCTGCAAACTATATTTTAATGAATGCACAGTTCCTAGCAATTGTGAACATCATCGTATATGCAGGAGCAATCATGGTACTCTTTCTATTCGTTCTCATGTTGCTTAACTTGAACAAAGACAGTGAACCAATTACTTCGATTGGAATTAAATTGGCGGGGATCATTGCAGGTGGAGTGCTATTAACTGTGCTCCTTGCCGCATTGAAGGATGGCCTTGTCATCACGCAACAAGCAGTAGAATCTGCAAACAACAACGGATTGGTGGAGAACCTTGGTGAATTGTTGTTTACGAAATACGTACTTCCGTTTGAAATGTCCTCAGTACTCTTCATTGCTTCAATGGTTGGGGCTGTGATGTTAGCGAAACGGGAAAAACAAATCATTGATTAATATGGTACTTGCAAGTATTTTTGAATCAGGGGTTTCGATCGATTTTTACATCGTTCTTGCTTCTGTGCTTTTTGCAATCGGTGCAGTAGGTGTTTTGGTACGCCGAAATGCCATCGTTCTACTTATGTGTATCGAGTTGATGCTGAATGCAGTGAATCTATTAATGGTCGCTTTCTCGACGTATCATGGAAAAGGTGACGGACAAGTATTCGTCTTCTTTATCATGGTGGTAGCCGCAGCCGAAGCAACGGTTGGACTTTCTATCTTGGTCATGGCTTACCGAAATATTCGCTCAACGGATGTTGGAATCTTCAATAAACTTAAAGGTTAAGAAATGGGAGCAGATAAAATTTTACTGACCATCCTTGCATTACCACTTTTAGGTGCTTTAATCAATGGAACGCTCGGTAAGAAAATGCCGAAGTCCGTTGTTGGAAGCATTGCTACTGGGGTGATGTTCACCGCTTTTGGATTGGCATTGACACTATTTGGAAGTGTACATAAGCAGCAATTGGTTCATCTATTCTCCATGATCTCCCTTGATGGATTTGAATTGAATGCACGACTTCAATTGGATTCACTTTCGATCTGGATGACATTAATCGTAACAGGAGTTGGATCCTTGATTCACCTCTTCTCGATGGGGTATATGAGCCACGACAAAGGATATTACAAGTTCTTTACATACTTGAATCTTTTCATCTTTGCGATGCTTATTCTCGTGTTGGGTAGCAACTATTTCATGTTGTTCTTCGGTTGGGAAGGTGTTGGAATCTGTTCATATTTGTTGATCGGCTTTCATTACAGCGATGTGCAAAAGGGTATTGCAAACAGTGTAGCTGCGCGCAAGGCCTTCATCATGAACCGTATCGGTGACTTGGGCTTGTTGATTGGCTTGTTCTTGATCCTGTCTCAATTCGGAACCTTGGAATATTCAGAGTTGGCTGACAAACTGTTTATTGATAAAATTGAACCAAGCACATGGATGATGTTCGGTATTACAGCTTGTCTATTTATTGGTGCAACTGGTAAATCCGCGCAAATTCCATTGTTTACATGGTTGCCGGATGCCATGGCAGGACCAACACCAGTTTCAGCATTGATTCACGCAGCGACAATGGTTACGGCGGGTATCTTCTTGGTCGTGCGTTCAAACTTCTTCTTCGAATTGGCGCCAACGACACAGGAAATCATGCTCTACGTTGGTTTAGCAACATCAATGGTGGCAGCGTTTATCGCATTGCGCCAGAACGACATCAAAAAAGTGTTGGCCTATTCAACTGTTTCTCAGCTTGGACTTTTGTTCGTGGCTTTGGGAATGGGGGCGTACACTGCGGCGATGTTCCACGTAACGACGCATGCATTCTTCAAAGCACTTTTATTCCTTGGATCTGGTAGTGTCATTCACGCCATGTCTGATGAACAAGATATCCGTGTCATGGGTGGCTTGAAAAAATACATTCCAATTACACACATTACCTTTTTAATTGGAACATTGGCCATTGCTGGTTTCCCTTTACTTTCAGGTTTCTATTCTAAAGATGAAATCTTGGCTCATGCTGTCATGCATAACCCTGTGATTTATGGTTTATTGATGGTTTCAGTTGCGATGACTGCGCTCTACATGTTCCGTTTGTATTTCTTGGTGTTTCATGGGAATTTCCGCGGAACATCTGAACAACAACATCATTTACACGAGAGTCCATTGAACATGACCTTGCCATTGATGATTCTTGCAGTTCTTTCCGTGTTTGGGGGGATTTTGAATCTTCCTGGTGTCGTGATGAACTCTGGTACACACTGGATGTCACATTACCTTGAGCACAATACACGCGGATTGGAATTGATTAAAACGCACCACCTTTCTTCATCACAATCGATGATGCTCATGGGCGCAGCAGTGGTGATGACTTTAGTTATTCTATTCGTTTCTTTCGTGGTGTATGTTAAAAACGCACGATTAGCAAAAGCGGATGACGAATTGAAAGGTTGGGAATTGGCGTCTAACAAGAAATTGTATTTCGATGAAGTATATAACTTCTTGTTCGTAAAACCTCTAGAGTGGATTTCCGTAAAAATTCATGCATTTGTTGAGGTACTAGCCTTGAATAAATCAATCTATGGTTTTGCAGGCTTGATTGGAAAAACAGGTGACATCGTTCGCAAATGGCAAACAGGTGTCGTTTCCAACTATTTATTCTGGATGGTCCTCGGTGTGATCAGCCTTGTTGTTTACTATTTAATTAAATTCTGATACTGTGGAATTATTTGCTATACCGCTCGTTTTTGCACTCATCGCACTTGTTGCACCTAAAAGCAAGGTGAACTATGTGGGATTGATTGGCGCCGTAGTGTCGATGGTGGTTTCATTTATTCATGTGGCCAATTTTTCACCTGATCAATACGTCTCTGTTTTTGCTCCTGACTTCATTCTGTCTTTTGGCTTGACCTTTAAGATGGGCTACGATGGAATCGGATTGTTCATGGTTGTCTTAACGAATGTGATTACGACCTTGATTTTACTGAGTAACCTCAATCGAGAAACAGCGCACAACCGTGCCTTCAACGCTCTTGTCATGTTGATGCAGTTCGGATTGCTTGGTGTGTTTACAGCCATGGATGGCATCATGTTCTACATCTTCTGGGAATTGACCTTGGTGCCGATCTTCTTGATTTCGTATTGGTTTGGATCTGCGGATCGCAAGAAGCCATTGATGAAGTTCTTTATCTATACCTTTATTGGATCTTTGGCAATGTTGTTGTCGTTAATGGCTCTAGGGACTTACTCACGCAGTTTCGCTTATGAAGATCTATTGGCAGCACAGCTTACCGCAAAGACTGCCTTCTGGGTAATGGCTGGATTTTTCCTAGCGTTCGCCATTAAAATTCCATTATTCCCTTTCCATACATGGCAACCTGACACCTATACCGTGTCACCAATGGCAGGAACAATGTTGCTTTCAGCCCTGATGTTGAAAATGGCGCTTTACGGAATGGTACGCTGGATGATTCCAATTGCTCCCGAAGCCATGGATGCCTTGTCTTGCATGGTGATTACTTTGGGAATGATTGGCGTAGTTTACGCTGCTGTTATTGCGATCAAGCAATCTGACATTAAACGACTCTTCGCATTTGCATCAATTAGCCACGTTGGATTGATTGCTGCCGGGATTATGTTGTTCAACAAAGATGCCTTGGCTGGTGCCTTTATTCAAATTGCTAACCACAGTTTGGTTGCCCTTGGATTATTCCTTGCTGCAGATATTTTGGAACGCCGAATGGGAACACGTAACATGTATGACATGGGTGGCGTGGCTAAGTTGGCACCGAAATTTGGTTTCTGGTTCGCAGCTGTAGCTTTTGCTTCGGTGTCAGTGCCATTAACGAGTGGATTTATCGGAGAATTCTTGCTGATCAAAGGACTCTACAATTACAGTTGGATTGTTGGACTCGTTGCAGGAACAACACTTGTTTTAGGTGCGGTTTACACGTTGCGTGCATATCAAATCAGTATGTTCGGTGCGCCGAAAATGGAAGCGTTTAGCGACCTAACGTGGAACGAGATGTTGACCTTCTTTATCATCATGCTTATCATTGTGGTCGTGGGAATTTATCCTCAAGCGATCATTGACTTTGTCGGACCTAGCCTTGACCTCACGATCGAAACTGTGAAAGGCACTAAAGTTATTGTACAGTAATATGGATGCGTTAATAGTAATTTTTGTTAGTGGAATTGTCGCGATGTTTATTGCGATGACGCATAAGCCACTATTGGTGTTGGCGACGGCTTTGGTTGGTTTGTCAGTTGGTATTGGACTAATGGTTAACCAGTGGTACAATCCATACCTTTTGTTCGACTATAACGGATTGGCGTTTGGAAGAGGTGAGGTTATCTATTCTGTTGCAGCAATGACATTCGCACTGTTGATTATTGCAGGTGGCTACAGCTACTTCAAGCGGGAACCGGAACATACAGGTGAATATATTTCCTTGATTTTATTCTCATTGACGGGTGCACTCTGTATGATTGGGTATACCGATTTGTTTATGTTCTTTATTGGCTTGGAAATCCTTTCTATTCCTGTTTATGTTTTGGCAGGTTCAAAGAAGAAAGACTTGCAGTCTTCTGAGGCAGGATTGAAGTACTTCTTTACAGGTGCTTTTGCTACAGGTATCTTATTGTTTGGCACTGCTTGGGTGTATGGTGCAACAGGTACATTTGATTTAAGGGAATTATCGAACATACTCGCTGAAGGTACAGCGAATGGACCGCTATTGTATATTGGTATTTTGATGATGATGGCTTCATTCCTCTTTAAAGTAGGTGCGGCACCATTTCATTTCTGGGGTCCAGATGTGTATGCGGGAAGTCCGAATATCGTTACAGGGTACATGGCATCTGTCGTAAAACTAGCGGGTTTATATGCCTTCTTGAAATTGTTTACATATGTCTTTTCAGCGGCTTCAGATCTTTGGACAGGTGCCTTGTTTGGAATGATTGTGTTGACAATGTTCGTGGGTAACCTTTCAGCACTGCGTCAAACGAAATTTAAGCGATTGTTGGCTTATTCGAGTATCTCAAATGCAGGATACGCGTTGATGGCACCGATGATTATCAGCGATGCTTCTTTATTCAATCTTTGGATTTATTTGGTGGGTTATGGCTTTGCAGTCATTGCTCTAATCGTGATTTCATTGATTGTAAACGATGATTCAGATAACATCGAGTCTTACAAAGGTATCGGTCGAAAGAACCCATGGATTGGCTTCGTTTTGGTGTTGAGTGTGCTTTCATTGGCAGGAGTTCCGCCATTGGCAGGATTCTTTGGAAAGTATATGGTCTTCTCAAGCGCATTTGCAACATATCCTATTTTGGTAATCCTTGCGGTAATCAACTCTGGAATAGGGGTGTTCTACTACTTACGTTTTGTAATGGTAGCATTGTCTTCTGAAGATGCTGAACAAGCTCCAGTACTTAAGCCATGTATTCTTCAGTGGGTTGTATTGGCAATATGTGCAATCGGATTGTTGCTAAGCGGTTACATTACACTTTAAGACTCACTTTTCCAATGCGTAAAGAGAGTGATCGGATTTTATCGATCATATCTTCTTGTATGCTCAAACCTTTGTCGGCATTGTACCATTGTTGTAGTGCAGTTTTCAGCTCTGCTAGGGTAATCTCTTGTGCTTTCAAAGTATGATGTAGATTCCTGCACGCTTCCGGCCTTGGCCCCCATACAAAAAGGTCTTCTCCAAATGAATTGCGCACCACTAAAATTGGAATAGATTTACCACCATTGGTCAGGTACGATTCAATCTCTGAATCTTCGCTGTCACGAAGTTGAATTTCTAAATGGATCAAGGGATTCTCCGCAGCCATCTTCGCAAGGAACGGAACACTATGTGCTGCGTCTCCACACCAAGGTTCGGTGATTAAAATCCAATGCATTGGAGTACTGATTGACTGAATAGTCGATATGCATTCTTCCGTTAATTTCCCTGTTTTTTCCCAACGGTGCATGCGCGAATGATTCAATTTTGTGTATTCAACGAAATG
>Ga0315908_10002082_pt1 | contig 14817 bp, 11 predicted proteins | sample LakEriMetagenome_12_FD_203520 | JGI IMG/M metagenome (GOLD analysis project Ga0315908, IMG submission 203520) | Freshwater fungal communities from buoy surface, Lake Erie, Ohio, United States - Buoy 4 MA124 | ecosystem: Environmental > Aquatic > Freshwater > Lake > Lake biofilm | place: USA... | reverse complement strand
GTCAACATCAAATTACTAGAAATCTAGGAATTCGAAAAAAGTTTTCGATCTATGTCCTGCGCACATGATCATGCACTTGGACATCACGGATAGAATATTTTCATCGCCATGTTGAGTTCGGAAATGTTGCGCGCGGCTTCGTAGACCGCGTCAGTGCGCTTAGATATTTTTCTTTCTAAGTGATAGGAGCCAAGCGCTTCGAAGCATGCATTCAACGATCCGATCATCGGCAATGTCTCGCCGTTGCCCAATGATACATTCTCCACCATTCCCAACGGCGTTAGAATATTCTTCTTTTCCATGAGCTCAAGAATCTCCCTCACCTTCAATGGCTCCGGAGCTCCAGCTGCCGACATCAGGATGTAATGGGGATGTAACAGCATCTGGTCCTCCAGCTCTACGCCACTGACGGCGTAACCTTTGCCGTATCTCTGCTCACCAGCGGACAAACCATAAAATCCATTCTTAACAAGCGGGTTGTTAGGATAACGTTTTGTAAAATACTCACGCTGTGCCTGCAGCATCGTGGCACGCACCTGCCTCCAGTTGACTCCAGACACGGCATCGATGGCATCGTTGTCGAAATCAGGCAAGAGCAACGATTGGATTTCAACGATGAATCCAGTGCCCTGGTTGACACGTCCGGTTTTTTCCATCATCGCCAGCGACTGCGGATCGGCGATCCGCATCATCACCAGCACAAGCGCCGTTTCACCTCCCCAGTCCTTCCACTGATAGGGAATGATGGTTTTTTCATCGGCCATCACGCCGTGCGATAGATATCCTTCTTCACTGATCAAAGGCGCAAAGCGGATGATGCGCACATCTTGAATTAACTGTGCGAGCAGATCATCCTGACCTAACATTCTGCAACCAAGCATCAGGCTTAGATAAAAAATGCTGGTGTCGATGGTGGAATATTCGGTGTTCTTATGACGATGTAATATTCCCTTATCATCAAGACTGACAAAGTGAGGCAGAAGTTGATAGGGGCCCCGCAACGTGGACACAGCCTGATAAGCTTTGCTGATCATGGAAGTGGCGAAGTCGCGCGAAACAATCCCCTCACCTGCGGCCGCTGCAGTTGCGAGGCAGAACATACCGGTGGATGAGACCGAATCGAAGGACCCGTCGTCGAGATGGGCGCGGTCCCTGACCAGTCCGGTCGACGGCGACCAGCAGGTCAATGCCTTGGCATACGATGTCAGAAAGACCCACTGGTCGAACTCTACATCCGGCGTCTGCAAGCGGAAGTCAATGCGGTCGACATCAAGGTCAGCACCGGGTTCCGCAATCCAAGTGAGAATCTTGACCGAATCCAGACCAGCGGTAGGCAGCTCATAGAGTTGTTCCGCAAATGCGCTGCTGTCGATCATTCGTGTTGCCGACCACAACAATTGATTCTTTGCGTCAACAAGATCGATCTTGAAACGGCCTTTTCCGCGCACCAAAGCTCGCAAGCCTGTCACCTTCGGTTGAAAGGCCGCGGTTATCGGTTGCGGATAACAGGCGTTGAAGTTCATCGTGCTGTCAGACATGCGCGCCAACCTAGACAGTGAGTGCCACATGCCCGCCCAGTCATCGGAACCCGACAACAGCGTTGCACCGACCGAACCACTCTGCCAGCCGAGGGCCGCTTCCGCTGGTCCGACGAATCCGAAATCTGTGCCGATGTTCGTATAAGACAAAAACGGATTCATTACATGACGGTCCTGCCTGCCTGGATGAGCCGGTTCGACAATGGTGTTGTAATCATGAAGCGTCTGCCAGACGGTCCTCACTTCGGCGCTCGCCGCGATGCAGGAAAAAATGAATAAAATTACGGAGCGCTGCATGTTAGAAACTCGAAGACGGATTCAAGTCACGCAGCAGCCAATATGAGCCCGCCGATACAAGCAATACGAGATCGGCGGCGATGCGGAGGCAATCCGCCGACATGCGTGCCCTCGAACGGTTAAGCACATACATGAGCGCGGCCGCAATCAAGATGGCAACGTAAAACGGATCATCCATGCGATGCACTTTAAGGCCCATGAACAAGATGCAAAACAGCCCCAGCGCAACGAGGGCCAGGGTCAGCGCCCATTCGTCAAGATCGGCATCCAACTCGTTGCTTCCCTTCACCCATAAATCGACCGCGGTGATATTGATGACGCAAAGCAGTCCGAAGCAGAGCATTTCTCGGGAAAGCAGTTTGGCGAAAATATTCATCGACAAATCGAGACCGACCAACCCAGCGCCCACGCCCCAGGCGAAGGCAAATCCAGCCATCAGATTCTTGGCATAGGACACCCGCTTGCGAGGTTCAGAAAAAAATGAAAGCAGGAAAAAACCCACTGTCGCCGCCACCGGCGCCATGGCACTCTGGACAACGCTCCATTGCAGGAAATTCAGTGATAGCACTGCAATCAGTAAAGCCGCCACAACAATGCAGCCGATGAAAACCTTCTTATGTCGCTGGTGAAAACGATGGCGAATCGGAAATTCACATTCCTTGTGCAAGGAACTGTCCATCAGGCGGTCGACCGAGTAGATGAGCCAGACTACTAGCGGCAACACCACTGCGAGCAGGGGGTCCACATAGGACACGTCCCAGTAGTCAGCGAATATATAAAGCCACAGCAGCGCAAGCAGCGGAGCGTCAAGACTCATCACGTTGAGATACATCCACCAGGGTATGCGTTGCTCGTACTGGCTGCGTTGCTGATCTGCGCTCAAGACCCTGAAACCATCATCGACATAGGCTTTTAGTGCAAGCGCGATCTTCAGAAATATCCATGAATCATAGGGCGGATTTTGATTTGGAGCTTGGCAAATTTATCCAAATGCCGCATAGAAACCGACATGTCTTCACGCAATGTTTCCGCGCTGCGATGCCTGATCAATGAAGTCGGCCCCGTCGATCAGGTGGGCATCGAGGAGCGCGTTGCCAAATACGCGACACGCAGCATAAAGAAGGATGCCAAGATTTTTGCGCTCAAACTAGCAGTGTCGATGATCGACCTAACAACGCTCGAGGGCAAGGACACGCCTGGCAAGGTGGTCTCCTTGTGTCGTAAAGCGCTCCGGCCTGATGATGACCCAAGCATTCCGCCGACTGCGGCGGTCTGCGTCTATCCGGCGATGGTGCGGCATGCCCGCGACATTCTTCACGGGTCACCAGTGAAGATCGCCTCGGTTGCCACCGCTTTCCCCTCGGGACAAGTGCCACTGAAAACCCGCCTTGCTGAAGTGCGGGGCGCGATCGCCGAGGGAGCGGATGAAATTGATATGGTAATCAACCGCGGTGCGTTTCTCTGCGGCGAGCTGCATGCGGCGCAGGATGAAATCTCCGCCGTTGTCGAAGCCTGTGGCCCCGCCACGCTCAAAGTGATCTTCGAAACCAGCGAACTCGAGACCTACGACAACATCCGCGCCGCGTCGTTTCTCGCCATGCGCGTTTTGCGTCCGGGGGATTTCATCAAAACCAGCACCGGCAAGACGGCAAACAACGCGACACTAGGTAACAATCAGGTGATGCTCGAGGCGATCCGTGATCATTATTTGGAAACCGGTGCGGCAATCTCAATGAAACCCGCTGGGGGCATTCGCACAGCGAAACAGGCGATCCAGTTCCTCATCGCGATCAAGGAGACCCTCGGCGATGCTTGGTTGAACAACAACCGCTACCGCTTCGGAGCCTCGGCACTGCTCAACGATCTGCTGCGGCAGCTGGCGAAAGAAAGAACCGGACACTACCAGGCACCGTGGAATTTCAGCGAGGCGTCGGGTTCGTATTAACCCCCTCAATCTTCAACGGTTTTTCTTCACCACATCGGACCCCAGTTCTATGAGGATCGGCCGCTTTGCGGGAATCGTCACCACCGTTTTCGCATTCAACTCGGTGAAATATCCCTTACGTATCGTTTTCACCAATAGCGCACCGTCCTTGATAGAGGAGCGGTATCGCAGTGAACTGTTCGGCATACCGAAGCCCTCTGCCTGACTGTCGATCCGGAATGTTTCGCCCTCAACGACGCTCACCTGGCCTTCAACATCAAGTTGCAAAATGACAAACGGCTCCAGCGGAGATGGTAGCTTGATGTTGGCGGTTTCATTGTAGGGGGTTGCCAGCAAGCCAAGCATGATGCCGATCAAGAGCAGCGGCGCAAATGCGAGCGATGTCCACCCCGAAATCGATTTTTTGAACACGGATTTTGGCACATAAATTCTGCCTTCCGCCAATTTTAATAATCGGAACAAAGCCAGCGCGACGAACCACATGGTCGCCGCCGCCCATATTACATCCGACAAAAAATGTCCTCCTTGGACCATGCGAATCCAGCCGAGACAGCAGCCAAGCGCGAGACCGAAGGCCGCGGTAGCTAGCCGTGCGCTCCGCCATGCTTTCGGCATCGCCATCGCCACGGCAAAAAAGAGAAAACCCATAGTCGCATGACCACAGGGAAAACTTTTGCCGCTGCTTGCCGGATCGATGCTCAATACCGGTTCGAATGCCATCGTCCCTCCGAATTCCTCCAGCTGCGAAGGACGCGGCCGACCCCAGTGATCCTTGAGCACGGCATTGGCGATAACTCCCGATCCTAACAAAAGCGTGAGCAGCAAAAATCCCGCTACCTTTCGATACCGTGCAATCGACATCCGGCCTATCCCCATCAGCAGCGTCATCAGCGATCCGACCCCGACCAACAGGCCCGGGACAACACCGAAATTGTAAACGAATACCACCCACGCGTCGTTGGCATGACGCCAGCCGTCCTGCTTGCTCCACAAACAGCGCTGAATGACCAGATCCATATTGGTCGCGCGAATCGCCGCAGTCGCGATCAACAGCAACAGCGCCGGAATCCACAAACAGAGAAGATTGTTTTGCAAGCGCGACAACCGGGCCGCCTGCGATGGCGTTGTTCCCGTCCGCTGGTTTATGTTGGGTGAATCGTGCATAACAGCATCATTGCATCGCTTCGCGGCACCATGCCAGAGCCATTAACGCGTATCCCGTGCCATAGGCCTGCTGGTAGTCATACAAAGGATAGTCCCACCACGAACCGTCGTTTTCTTGTCTCGTCAAAATGATCCGCGCCAAACCTTTCGCGAGCAACTGCTGTTGATCCTTGGGCAAATTTCGCGCAGCCACGGTAAAATAGTAAACGCCGTAGTAGTAGAAGTATCCGGAAATCTTGAAAGTGGACTCGTGCGGCACCGGTTTCTTGCGCCCATGATCCAACCATTTTTCGAACTCGATGAAATTTTCGCCCCAGGTGCCCAGAACCTGATCGGTGATTTTCGGATCGCCGAAAGCGCGAAGCACGGCGTTGCAGGCCTGCGAGCGAGCCAGTGATCCATTGCGGCGATTGATTTCCCCCTGCGGCGAAAGTCGGTGCGAATGCGAATAGGCATAACTGAAATCGGGAAACTGCTGTAGACGGACCGAAGCGAGGGTTGAATCGACAACTTTCTGGTCCAGTTTGACTCCCATGGTCTCCCTCGCCTCGTGCATCGCCAGCAGCACGGTGGCCGAGGTGAACGATGTCGTAATGCCGGTAGGCTTCTGGGTTTGCAGATCGTCAAACACATCGAGATATCCCCAACCACCATTGAGGTCTTGATAGCGGTTGGCGAGATCAACCTGCTGCTGCGCAAGAATTTTCAAGGCCGATTGTTTTGCGGGATCCTGCGCGGCGCGCTGATAGAGACGACTGATCGCGCGCAGGCCGTAGGCGTGACCCCAGGCGTTGTAGGTCGTGGTCGGATCGGCCCGACGCAACAAAGGCAGCTTGTCGAACATCCACTTTTCTCCTTTCACAACAACGGCATCCGCCTCCTTGCGTGGATCGCGGGCATCGATCAAGCCAGAGAGAGCCAGGCCGCTGGCACCGGCGAGAAAGGCATCATGTGCGCCGGGCAGTGGCGCGTATATGTTCAAACCCTTGGTGCGATGCGGGCCACCCCAAGAGCCGTTGGGATTCTGCTTCGCCAGCAAGTAATCGACCCCGCGGGTGATCGATGCCGCAACGGCCGCCGACGTGACCGACTCCGCCGGCACAAGGATCATGCTATCTACTATGCGCGTCGTAGTTTTGGCTTCCTCCGCGCGAGCGAGGGCCCAACCAATCACCAGGGTGATGACGACCGCGTGGTTCATGCTCCGGGAGTGATGACCACCTGGTCTTTGGCCAGACCGGACAAAATTTCCACCTTGTCGCCCGATGTGCGGCCGCGCTTCACAGCCACGCGTGAGGTCTTGCCTTCCGCCTGTTCGATCTCCAGCTCCCAACTGCCGTCGTCCGTGGCATGAAGGGCTTTCACGGGAACAACCAACGCTGCATTTTTTTGATAACAAATGATCTGGGCCGTTGCGCTCATACCTGGGGCGAGAGGACGATCCGCGGGATATTTCGCACTCAGGGTGACACGATAACGGCAATCGATGCCCGGTGCTCCTGCCAGCTTCTCGATTTTTACCGGAAAGGAAATTTCGGGGCTGCCGGCGGCTGTGGCGAATCCACTAAGACCAGCCTTAAGTTGTGCCTGCACTTTTTCTTCCACGAAAGCCTCCATCATCAGCGTCGCATCCACAGGAATCAAGGTGGCGAAGGGGCGCTTACTTGCTACAGCTCCAGCCGCGACAAGAGTTTTCACCGCATCGCCAGTGGTCCAGCGGCCCTCCTGGATGGTGCCATGATAAAAATAGCCGTCAGCGGGTGCCTTGATCACAAACCATTGCTGGTCCGCTTTGAGTTTTTCCCAATTGTCCTTCTGACGTTTACAATCGACGCGCGCCTGCTCAAGCGCGATTCGTTTCAGCTTCAACGACCGCGGCAGGCTTTGCTCGCTTTCGCGGCGGGCGATCGACGCGTTCTGCGCATCGCGTTGGATTTTCAATGCCAGTCGCGGCAGAGTGGTTCCGAGGGTGCGCTTATGCGCCAGCCTTGCTAGTTCCAGATTGACTGCCATCGCTTTGACCATTTCGCGCTGGCGTTTGAGAATGATCTCCTCGGTGTTTTCTGTTAGATCATCCGCTTTATACATTTTTTCCAGCTGCACCAGCTCCTCGCGTTCCGCATCCGCACGCAGCTCCACCTGCTTCAGGGCCAGTTCGGCCTCCTTGATAGCCGAGTCACGGCTGGTTTTTTGAAAGTAATCCCATTCCTCGCTAGCTTCCTCATCCTTGCTGATCACGGCCTGCAATTGCAACGGTAGATATTTTTCCGAAGCCTTGAAATCATCCTCGGCATTAGCGAGATCTAGTTGTGCGGCATCCACGTCCGACCCGGCATCGCGAAGTTTTTTTTCAAAATCCTCAGTATCAAAGCGCAGCAGCACGTCATCTTTTTTCACCAAGCTGCCTTGAGGAAGAATTTCCAGGATAGTGAAAATAGACCATTCCTTCGCATCGATCACCAGCGGAATTTTTTTGTCAGGAAGCAGTGTTGCCTCCAGGGTTGGTTGGATCGAAAATTCTTCTTCTTTCACGACGTGTTTTTCCGCGTATGCGGACGTGAACAGACTGATCAACAAGGTGATGAGGGCGCGATTTTTCATGAGGGAAGGGCCAGAGGGATGATGACCGAAATACGCGTTCGTGAAGCTGATTTATTCATTCCTTTTCAACAGCTTCTGAAGCAGGTTTGCGGGCCAGCAGCAATGGATAACGGCGGGGACGTTTGGCGGCAGATGCAACCTCGATCATGTGTTCGGCGACATCAAAGCCAGCCCTACGCAGGCGTGTGAACAGGCCCGGCACCGGACGCATCGCGCTAATGCCAAGCATGCCGCCGGCTTGCAGGGAATCGTGCACCGCGCCGAGCCAGCGACGATCCTCGATCAGCAAGCGATTTTTTTCCAAGGGACAGCTGTCGGCATGCAGCAAAATCGCGTGCAGCGATCCTTGTTCGCGGGCCAGCGACGACGGCGTGAGATCGTGAATGACTCGCACCCGGGAGTCTGTAATGGTAGATCCAGACGGAAAAAATTTCTTCTGCCAGTCGACCAATTCTCGCATTGGTTCGAAGACAGTGAATAGCGCTTTTTTCTGCGTAATCGCAGCGCAAGTAGCGTTCAACAGTCCGCCGAGGCCGAGACCTAGGATCCAGATTCGCGGCTGCCGTGCCGGACGAAACGGATGGGTGGCCAGCTTCGCGAGTTCCTGCTCTGCCGATTGCGTTGCCGATCCGGCAAGTTGCTGACCGTGCAGATGCAGGTAATAACGCGAATCATGCTCGTGAAGTTCTAGGACACTGCCGTCGGGCAAGGTGTTATGAGCGAGAATAATTCTTGGTTTCATATGCTTTTAAATTGCCGCGGCGGGAAAAGAATAGTAACAGATGTTTGACATGTCCATAGAACAATATTCTCCCGATGAAAACAGACCTCCTGACAGCGGCGAGGATCTGCCACCACCTCCGCCGTCCACACTATCTCAGGAGGCGGAAACGCCACCACCTGTTCCTGTGGTGCCAAGCCCTGCGCAGGCCTCAAGCACTCCCATCAAGGATAAAAAATTGCTTGTGGGAATTCTAGCCATCGTGCTCGGTGCGCTCGGTATCCACAAATTTATCCTCGGCTATCAGAAGGAAGGAATCATCATGTGCGTGATCGGTGTGATCGGTTGGTTCATCTGCGGCATCCCCACACTTGCAATATGGATTATCGGATTGATCGAAGGCATTGGTTACCTAACCAAAACCGACGAGGAGTTCGAGAATACCTACATCATCGGTCGCAAGCCTTGGTTCTAAGCAGACCGGGTATCGGATGATTTTTCACTCGCTGTGCCGTGGGACCGTTGGTGTCCGTCGCGACATGGGATTTTTGATGTTATGGATAGCAAGTATATCGGCCAATGGCTGCGCAGGGTTCGCAAGGAACTTGCGATCAGCGGGCGTCTGTCTGAAATCGCCTGTTTGTTAGAAATGCAGTATCCCGGCACGAATCCGGCGTGGTCGGCGCAGTTGCGGCATTTGCGCAACGGCGACTGGGAACCCGACCCAGATCAACTCACCTGCATCGATGCCGTGCTGTCCCGACCACTAAAACTCTCGACGCCGGTGGCAGTGACGCCGTCATTGTTCTGCCCCATGCCCCAATAGACTGCGTTGATATTTAGTCAGAGCTAGTCCGCGCTTTTCATGCCAATGCTGGTGTGGATATCGTAGAGGTAGTATTCGTTATACGCATACCCCTGCACATTGCGGCGGGCCTGCTGCAGCAGATCCAAAGCGTAACGGTAGAGCCATGGGGGAAGTTTATACATCACAGAAAAAAAAGTAATAAAAATGCGCATATCCAAGGACTGACCCCATTTATGACCCCATTTATTTACGTTTCCTTCTTGAATCCAAAATTTGAAAAACTCCAAGATATTGAATATGCTTTGGATCATTCCTCATCTCTATATTTCCATTATGATAAGCAATAGGACTTGCTCCAGATAGAGATACATATCCCTCCTGAGTAATGCCATCAAGATATATAGCTAAACCTTTTGGGAGTTCAGGGAGTTGCAATTCATACACAATATCAAGGTTATCAAGTTTGAATAAATAAATTCTCGCTCCATCAGGAGCCGATATCGTCGTTTCATGACAACTAAGGCAAATCTTGTCATCTTCATGTGCATGATTAATATCTTCACTTAGGGAATCCCTATAATTAATTTCCTGAACACCAATAATACTAATTCCATCAAGCCACTTCCATTGAATATCACCTGCACTGTAATCAGTATTTTCGGGATTGCCAGTCGGATCAACATTTATATACCTTGGGAGTTTTTTAATAAATTCTCCGTCTTTAGAATATATTTCATACCAGACTGAGTTCTGGATCAGGTTCATAGTATGTGAATCATTCCAATCCTTACCATCGGGGCTTCCTAACCTTTCCCGGGCTTGAAAGACGGCATCTTTGAGTTGTTTTAAATCAAGAATCACAGTCGGGGTAGCTTTGTTACTAGTCGGAAAATCACTAACAACTACGCTCTTTGTAATATTAGCCATCTCCCCACGATCAGAAACTGTAGTTATGTTGGGATCTGCTGCTTGACGACGCACACTTTCAGTAGGTTTTTCCTTCTCTGTTTTTTGATCCGTGATCAAAATTACAAAAAGCGAAACCATACCGATTAATATCAATAGAAATAAATATACTTTATTGGATTTCATATCTTGCGTTACTCTTGAATTTTGAAATCTAAGATAATTGCATGAGCAAACGAATTTACGAGTTTTTCTCGATTTGCTTCCGATGCTGCACCTGATATTAGGTGATTTTCGACATCTGGATTAGTGATGAATTCAACTTCGGCCAAACATGCGCGGCTTTTGGGACTCACTCCCTCATTGCCGAGTCTGTCAGGTCGGTCTGCGTAGGTATCAGTGGGGATTATGGTATTTGTAGGAGGGTTTTTCCACTCTTTTACCCCTCTTCTGCTGCCGCCAGGGATACTATTGACCATTCCATTTAGTATACGCGCTGCAAAATCACTATCTTGTGCGTGATTCTCATTTACATGCCCAGGAGAGCCCGGACGCGGAGTACTTGGCTCAATCCAAGTTTCCGAACCCCTGACAGTAGACGGGTCAAATCCATTGAAATGAATACTATAGAATATATCTGCTCCGTGTTCTTTAGATTTTTTAGATCTGCTATTTAAGCTGAAATTTCTATTTTCAGTTCGTGTCATAATAACTCGTATCTTTAATTTTTGATTCGTTCGAATTCTTTCCAAACGAATTCTGAGTTTTAGACCCAGGTTCAAAGTTAGGACTTTCTCTTCAGTTTTAGATCGATTATCACTTATAGGCTCAGTAGTTGGCGATCCATAACTTGTAGCATTATTAACTGATGATCCTCCTAATGTCCAAGTCCCATTTGACAGGGTATAGCCTGCCGCCACTTTATCGGCATTACTTTCAGGCAAAACGCCCCCATGCCCAGGATCAATAACCACTACAGATGGCACCTCTAACTCAATCAAATCGATTTCTTCTTCTACATCCTCAATAGAGATTTTGATAAGAGCTTTGTTAAATCCTACCGGTGGCAAATTGACTCGTATTGCAGTATAGCCATCGGCATCAACAGTTGTTTGGGCTACCGTTGTTACATTGGCAGATGTCTCGGTCTCCAAAATTTGCGCGATTGATTCATACCCATTAACGCCATACTTCTCAGACGCCGAAAATCTGTGACGGTGAACTGTGTTAGCCGCAGAACCCCACTTGCCCCGGAACCGAGGTGCCGCTTCCGGGGTGCCGTCCGATTGCAACGGGGTGAATTGTGGAGTCATTGACCACGTTACTTTCTTCCCTGTCATGGGTGCGCCAATCTTCACTTTTATATCCCGCCAGGCAATGCGAATAGCGGAGGCATCATTGAGAGGCGTGGGGGTTGCACTTGGATCGCGCTCTACCATTTCTGTAGATTTGGGTGCTTTGGCAGGCTTTTCCGATCCTTTAATCTCTTTGTCGTCGTCATCGCGGAGTTTGGGAGAGAGTTCTTGGACTTCCACTGGATTCAGCAACAGCAAGACCTTCCCATTCGGTATGGGACTGGGCGCGTTGGCATCGTCGGCCAGGGCTACGATGGCTCCTTCTCCGTTCATGGCGTAGGCGCGGAGGTTGGTGTAGCGGGGCACTGGTTTGGTGGGGCTGATTTTTTGACTTTCTACTAGTTTGTCTAGTGGAATGGAAATGCCGTTTCGCCAAATGGTGCGGGTTCCTAACATGACGCCATTTTTTGCAATGGCGATGATGTTCGCCATCGTAGGTGGATGCTCTGCTTGGTGCCAGGCGTTTTCTTTTTCTACCCAGAGACTGGAGCCTCCGACCGCTAGCCTGGAGCGGGAATCGGGATCGTTTTCATTGATTTGGCAAAGCGAGGCTCCAAAGGTGAAGGCTCCCGAAGATTCAGGCAAAATTGTTTCCTCTCCGTTTTTGACAACAACAGAGTCGATTTGCCCCCAGTAGGCATCTGTGCCACTGATTCTTTCTCCCACAGCGATTCCGTCATCATTAACGGCATTGATCAATAATTGTGAATTGCCGTTATTGTAGGGTGCTTCCCACAACGGCGGTCCTTGTCCTGGAGTAGCGGAGCTTTTCCATACTTGCCATCTGCGGGCAGAAAATAGGTGATCGCCCCCGAGGACGGCTACTGCGCCGGCAGGGCTCGCTACTGCACGATAGTCTACAGCCTGCCATTCGTCATAGCAGTAGGTCGACAGATCATGTATGGAGTACGAATCTAGCGTGGGCGGAGCGGCAATCGGCGTGGCCTGCCATGTGTGAACGGCGCTTTGTTTCCAAATGGTCGAAACACTAGTCGCGTCAATTCGTAGAACTCCATCTTTTATAGTTTCTGTTGTTTCATTTCCATTATTGTCGAATAAGTGAACGATGCGCGGGAGATTGCGAATCTCCCCTAGATAGGAGCCAGAGCCGATGATGCTTTCACCACAGACGGCGTCCGGGGCAACGAAGGCTCGAAACAGTGGCGGAGATAGAGGTGAAGCACTTCCGTTTACGGGAATAGGTGTCGATTTCTGATCTGCACGCCATTGTCCAATTAGAGGAATGGAAGCAAAAGTTGTAGGTGCTGTCCTGATGTCGGCAGTCCACGTTCCTGATTTCCATACCCTGCTGCGCTCTGACCAAGATTCCCGACCTTTACTGTCAGCGTCTCTGATATTATCATTCCAGAGAATGGTGCCGGTATCTCCTATGGATGCGCTGAATCCTTTATAGGGGTCATATTTATTCCAAGTAGGCATTCCTTGATAATTGAGTTGATCGAGTTCGATGACAGCATAGCTGGCTTCACCTGCTGGTTTCCAGTCAACTACCCAGTCAAGAGGATCGGCGTCCTCTATGTCGGGAACCCCATCCAAATCCAAATCGGTTGTTTTGGAAAGTTCACGCCAATCGGAGCTAAGCCCGAGGACAAATGATTGCAGGGCGGTGTAGCCATCTTGCCAATAAGTGGTAGTGGCATCAAGGGACCCTGCTGCAGCCAGATATCCCCATTGGGTGGGGTCACCCGCAATAAGATACTGAATTTCGCTGGTTTCCCAATCGTCTGATAGTCCATCACCGTCGGCATCGTTATTAGGGGAGATTTGGAGTATGACGGTCTTATACTGTTGGTCGTATGTCGAGAGGGTGATGCAGCCATTCGAGCTGATGTGGTGTGTGGTGAGGGGCTTGGAATAAAGGCTGGAGAACAGAACCGGGGTGGCGGTGAGACTGTTGCGGATGCGCAGGGCATCGAGGCGGATGCAGGTGCCGTCCGGGGTGATCTGGAATGGTTTGGCACCCTCGCCGCTCATGCGTCCGTTGGTGGTGCTGAGGTGGGTGATGGCTTCGTTGCCAAGGCCGGGTTGGCGAACGCGGGTGCACTTGCCGGTGTGGATGTCGTAGAGGTAGTATTCGTTATACCAATAACCCTGCACATTGCTGCGGGTCTGCTGCAGCAGGATCTTCCCGTCATCGGAGAAGCTCTGGATAGAATAGGACCCTGTGCTGCCGGGGGTTTGAGGAATGGGGAGGCTGGAAGGTGTTGCATTTTTGCTGAATTTGATTGAATAGGACGTGTATGCGGACACCCCATTGGCTGCAGGGTAATATTGGCTGGCGAGCGCGACGGCTTGGCCTGCGTTATTGATTTTCTCCCAGTAGATCGATGACGGAAGTTCTCTCACAAACTCGCCTTTTTCGTTGAGAACAATGTTTCTGCCCCTTTTAGAACGGTGGATGCGCCGGGTGCCGAATGATGAAACGGCATTTGTTCCGGCTTCCAGTTTATCTGAGGGTGCCAAGGGAGGTGAAAGCAGTGAGACACTTCCGTTTTGGAGGTTGCTTTCGATTGTTGCCCATGAAATCCATGCATCGGGACTCTGATAGTAATCCGCATCCGGGATCAGGGACAGAACATTGCTATAGGTTTGGCCATTGCTGTCGTTGAAGTAGGGATAGTAGGAATAGCGCCACATCGAACTATTGATTTTCCCGGTGGATGAATCCAGCCAGGCTGTGTGATAATCATAGTACGCGGAAAACCAGTAAATGCCCCAGCTCATGCGGGTTTGGGTTTTGTAACGAGGCAATCGCGACTCGTTCGATCCATATACTGTTGTGCCAGGCAGGATGTAGTAATATCTCGTGGTCTCCTCAATTGTGTCGATGAAATCGTCCTCTGAAGGCACGAGCGACGGCTCTTGGTGCGAACTGGATTGGTATGGTCCGTCATACACGATCAAGATGCGTCCGTTGTCGTCGGCAGCAACAAAAGGCGAAGCATCGCCGTTGCCGGTATTCAGGCGCGTTTCCACCTTATAGACACCAATGGGAGTTGTGCCGATTTGGGATTCGCGCAGGTTGGTGACACGGTCGTTGTCGGGGTCGAGCGCGGCATCGGAGGCATCGAGCGGAAGCAGGCCCCACGAGATTTCCCAGGCATCTTTCATGCCGTCGCCATCAGTGTCGGGATTGCGGGGGTTGGTGCCGTTGCGGTATTCTTCGACGTCTGTCAGACCGTCCGTGTCGCTATCTGTGGATGAGATTTGTTTGTTGAAGGCATTAAAACCATAGCGATTTTCGAAGGCATCCGGGAGACCATCGCCGTCGGTATCACGGTCGGGAGTCAGGAGGATGGTGGTCAGGGCACCATCCTTCCAAGCAGTGGCGAGCAGAGTCCCGTTCTGGTTGAGGGAGGTCACTCCGTTGAGGGTATAGCCAGAGGATGGTGGCAGGCTGGTGTCGAGCTGATATGTCACGCCATGACGCCAGAGCGTTGGGATGGTTTTATTGCTCGGCG
>Ga0315908_10002078_pt1 | contig 14829 bp, 11 predicted proteins | sample LakEriMetagenome_12_FD_203520 | JGI IMG/M metagenome (GOLD analysis project Ga0315908, IMG submission 203520) | Freshwater fungal communities from buoy surface, Lake Erie, Ohio, United States - Buoy 4 MA124 | ecosystem: Environmental > Aquatic > Freshwater > Lake > Lake biofilm | place: USA... | reverse complement strand
CCAAGCAGGCTCATATCAGCTAAATTTCTGCATGACAGCCGCCTGATCGCCGCTTGAATGGCGCATGGGTGATCTGCCTTCTCTCGCTTTAAGTTTCGACGACGTCCTTCTTCTGCCGGCGCACAGCTCTGTGCTGCCTGGAGACGTCAATGTCTCCACCAAACTCGCCTCTATCGTCCTCAATGTGCCGATCCTTTCGTCCGCCATGGACACGGTGACAGAGGCCGAGCTTGCCATTGCTCTCGCTCGTGAGGGCGGCCTTGGTGTCATTCATCGGAACATCCCCATCGACCTCCAGGCCGAGCAGGTGGCTCGGGTGAAGCGTTCGGAGAACACCGTCATCCAGAATCCTCACTGCGTGGCACCTGAGACGCGACTGAGTGAGCTTCAGCGCCTCATGCATGAAAAAGGCGTCAGTGGTTTCCCCGTCATCGACGCCAGCGGCATTCTCGTCGGCATGGTCACCAGTCGAGACATGTGGTACATCGACGACGGCTCAACGCCCGTGTCCGCCATCATGACGCCGCGTGCCCGTCTGGCCACCGGCACGCCCCAGACCAGCTACGAGGACGCACTCAAAATCCTCTACACTCACCGCATCGAGAAGCTCCCACTCGTCGATGCCGCAGGCAAGTTGGCGGGCCTCATCACCAAGCAGGACGTCGTGAAGCGCCAGATGTTTACCCACGCCGCCAAGGATGCCAACGGGCAGCTCCGCGTCGGTGCTGCCGTCGGTGTGGGAGACGACTGCGTGGATCGTGGCAAAGCTCTGCTCGCTGCGGGCGCGGATGCCATCTTCATCGACGCCGCCACCGGCCACACCTCTCGCGTGATGCAGGTCATTGCCCGTCTTCGCGAAAATCTCGGTGCCAACGTCCCCATCGTCGCTGGCAACGTCGTCACGGCGGATGGCGCTCGTGATTTGATGAGAGCTGGCGTCTCCGCCATCAAGGTTGGCGTCGGTCCCGGCTCCATTTGCACCACACGCATCATCTCTGGTGTCGGCATGGCCCAATTCAGCGCCGTGCAGGAGGTGGCGGAGGTTTGCAGGCCCGCAGGCATCACTGTCATCGCCGACGGCGGCATTCGTTACTCAGGCGACATCGTCAAAGCCCTCGCCGGTGGTGCCGATCTCGTCATGCTCGGCTCCCTCCTCGCTGGAACGTCCGAAAGCCCCGGCAACATGGTCAAATGGCAGGGGCGCACCTTCAAAGAATACCGTGGCATGGGCAGCCTCAAAGCCATGCGCAAAGGGGCAGGGGACCGCTACGGTCAAAATAGCTCCGGCAAGCTCGTCCCTGAAGGCGTCGAGGCTCGTGTGCCCTTCAAGGGCCCGCTTGCTGAAGTCGTTTTCCAGCTCATCGGCGGCCTTCGTTCTGGCATGGGCTATGTGGGTGCCAATACCCTCGACGAGCTCCGCGCCAAGGCCCGCTTCGTGAGAATCACCGCCGGCGGCCTCAAAGAAAGCCATCCTCACGATGTCGTCATCACCGAAGAACCCGTGAACTACGAGCCGCATTGATCGGCCTCGTCATTTGTCATTCCGCACTCGTCATTCCCCCCTCATGACCGCCCAAGAAGTCGCCGTCCTCGATTACGGCTCCCAGTATTCCCAGCTCATCGTCCGCCGCGTCCGCGAGCTGGGCTTCGTTTCGCACCTGTATCCGCCTGCGGAGCTGGCAAAGCTCACCAACCCCGGTGCCATCATCCTTTCCGGCGGCCCGCGTAGCACCTCGGAGACAGACGCACCAGATGTCGATTACGACAAACTCATGTCCTTCGGCGTCCCCGTGCTCGGCGTGTGCTACGGCATGCAGCTCCTCAACATCAAACACGGCGGCACCGTGAAACCCGGCGTCACTCGCGAGTATGGCCCCGCTAAACTCGTCGTCACCGACCACGAGGACCTCTTTGACGGCATCTCGCACGAGTCCCAGGTCTGGATGAGCCACAGCGACACCTGCGCGAACCTTGCCGACACGACGAAAGTCATCGCCACCAACGAAGACGCCGTTCCCGTGGCCCTGAAATGGTCCGACCGCTGCTGGGGCATCCAGTTTCACCCTGAGGTCACGCATTCGCACGAAGGCACCGCCATCCTGAAGAACTTCCTCACTAAAAGCGGTGCCCAGCTCGCCAAGTTCGACATCCAGGAATTCAAGGCGCAGATGATCGAGCGCATCAAAGCCGAAGTCGGCAGCCGCGAAGTCATCTGCGGCGTCTCCGGCGGCGTGGACAGCACCGTGCTCGCCGTGCTACTCGCCCGTGCGGGTGTGAAGGTGCGCTGCATCTACATCGACACCGGCCTCATGCGCCTGAACGAAACCGCCGAGGTGAAAGCCCTCTTCGGCGAAGTCGGCGTCCCCATCGAGCAGATCGACGCCAGTGCCATCTTCCTCGGTGCCCTCAAAGGTGTCACCGATCCTGAGCAGAAGCGCCGCATCATCGGCACGCTCTTTGTCGAAGAGTTCTGGAAAGTCGCCGACAACGTCGAACTGCTCGCCCAGGGCACGCTGTACCCCGACGTGATCGAAAGCGCCACCAGCGGCAGCATCGCCAGCAAGATCAAGACGCATCACAACCGCGTCGATCGCATCATGGAACTCAAAACGCAGGGCAAGGTGCTCGAACCGCTCGCCGAACTCTTCAAAGACGAAGTCCGCGCCCTCGGCGCCAGCCTCGGCATCCCGCACCGCGCCTTGTGGCGTCATCCCTTCCCTGGCCCCGGCCTCGCCGTGCGTATTCCCGGCGAGATCACGCCGGAACGCGTCGCCATCACCCAGCAGGCCGATGCCATCTTCATCGGCGAACTCCGCCGCAGCGGCTGGTATGAGCAGACCTGGCAGGCCTACGCCGCTCTCCTTCCCGTCAAAACCGTCGGCGTCAAAGGCGACGAACGCAGCTACGAGCAAGCCATCAGCCTTCGTGCCGTCATTAGCGAAGACGCCATGACCGCCGACTGGGTCGAGCTGCCCTACAGCGTGCTCCGCAACGCCTCCAACCAGATCCTCAACCGCGTCAAAGGCGTAAACCGCGTGCTCTACGACATCAGCACCAAGCCGCCCGCGAGCATCGAGTGGGAGTAAAGCTGCCATCTGGCTCGGTCCACCGGCAGTCACATCTTGCGCGGAACGCCGCAGGCGATTATCCTCACCACATGCAGACCCTGCCTGCCATTGCTCTGGACGACCTCGAAGAAGGGGATCTCCCGCCCCGTCCCGACGTCTCCCATCTCATCACCGAGGACGACACGCCCGTGGACAACCAATTCTCCGAAAAGCAAATGCGTCTCCTCACGGAGTCGCTCTACGCCTCGTGGCAGCCCGGTTTCCCCTTCATCACCATGGCCAATGTGGGGGTGTATGTGGCGCTGAACCGCCCGGTCATCGTGCCGGACGTTCTCGTCAAAACGCATGTCGAGCCGCATCAGGATCTGTGGGAAAAGGACCACCGCGCCTATTTTGCCTGGACCTACGATGGCAAGCCGCCGGAAATCGTCGTGGAGATCGTCTCGAACAAAAAAGGCGGAGAACTCGACTCCAAGCTGCGCAACTACCAGCAGATCGGCGTCTCGTGGTATGTCGTCTATGATCCTTTGCGGTGTCTTGCGGAGCGTCCGCTCACTGTTTTTTCCCTCAGCGCCGCTGGCAGCAGGGAGTGTCAGCAAGATTCCCCGATGTTTGATGGCATGAGCCTGGGCGTGACGCTGGCAGACGGCGTCTTTGAAGGCACGCCCTCCACTTGGCTGCGCTGGTGTGACGCCCATGGCAAAATCCTCCTCACTGGACAGGAACGCGCCGCCACTGAAGCCCAACGAGCCGCCACCGAGGCCCGCCGCGCCACCGCCGAAGCTCTCCGTGCCTCCACCGAGGCCCGCCGCGCCACTGCCGAGGCACTCCGAGCCGCCGCCGAGGCACAGCGCGCAGATGCTTTGGCTGCCAAACTGCGTGAACTCGGGGTGGACCCGGACAGCATCAAGCCAGAGCTTTGAAAGCCGTCCAGATGATGATTTTCCAAAGTGCCATGTTTGGAATCCAGGCAACTAAATCCCCCCGTCTGGCTTCACTGCGGCGGCGGTGTGTCGAGGCGGACCGTTTTTCGTGAGTGCCATGCCCGACACATCACCAACCCCCGGTTTCCTCCTCTCCTTCGAGGGTTCTGAAGGCTGCGGCAAATCCACGCAGATTCGCCTTCTGCGTGAGCGTCTCGAGCAATCAGGCCGCAAAGTCGAAGTCCTGCGCGAACCCGGCGGCACCGAGATCGGCGAAAGCATCCGCCATCTCCTCCAGCATTCCAAAGAAGGCGCGGCCATGACCCCAGAGGCCGAACTACTCCTCTTCGCCGCCAGCCGGGCTCAAATCGTCCGCGAAAAAATCCGTCCGCTGCTCGAAGCGGGCGTTTTCGTCATCCTCGACCGCTTTCTCGACTCCACCAGCGTCTATCAGGGCCACGCACGTGGCCTCCCGCTTGATGCCGTGAACGCCATCAATCGCTTCGCCATCGGCGGCACCCTGCCGCAGCTCACCCTCCTCCTGGATCTCGACGTGCAGACCGCCTGGCAGCGCATTCACGCCACTGGCCGCGAACTCGACCGCATGGAGAGCCAGCCGCCCGAGTTTTTTGAAAAAGTCCGCCAGGGTTACCTCCATCTCGCTGCCGCCGAGCCGCAGCGCATCCAAGTCATTGATGCCAACGCAGCGCCCGAGGCCGTGCACGAGGTTGTTTGGGCGCGAGTCGCCGCCAAGCTGGCGTGAACGCCCAAGCGGTCCGCACAGTCTCCTGTGCGGCGCTTTGAAAAGCGGCTTCAGGAGGTGCGGGTGGAGGCGGAGAGGAAGTGATGGGGCCTTGAGGAACGAGCGACGGCTTGAGGTGGGAGGTTGGGGCAGGGGCGGCTGGCTGCTTGGGCTTGGAATGAGATCGATTTTGTGCCAAAACAGTCTCAAGCATCAGTCAGCGACTCTCGTTGAGCAGGTAAGTTAAGTGGATAGGGTCGAAAGACGAATTCTCGGCAGGGAGCGAAGTCTCAGAAAGGACTCGGCGACGGTCGCGGAGCGGGACTCTGAAGTCATCAAGGTGCGGGGATGAGTTCTGGCTGGGTTGGTGAGTCTCAAAAGTCACTCTGCGACAGTCGGTCAGCAGAAGATGAAAGTCACCTGGCTTTGGCGGACGATCCGGCGCGGGTTGGGGAGGTAGAGGGAGGATGACCGAAGGAAACTTTCAGGGTGGCGGACTCTCAAGCAGGACTCAGCGACGGTCGCTTGATGAAGGTTGCAGTGGCTTTGGTGGAGATGTAGAATGCGTTTGTGCTTCTTGAATCCCACTGCGCCGGTTCGGGCCTCGGTCTGGAGCTGCCTGAGTTTCCCGGTGGGACGGAGGACGACTGAAAGCACTCACCAGACACGATCATGGCTGCGAATCCCACTCCGACGAGCGACAGCGTGCTGCTGGCACGCCTCACAGACATGGCGCGGGCCTGTGCAGAGCATGGGGAGGAGATCGGGCTGAAGATCAACACGGGCGCGGTGATGGCGGCGGCGTTGCAGGCCACGAAGGAGGCGCTGGTGGAGGTGGGGAAGCGCAAGCAGGCACGCGGGGAGCGCCGCAAGGCGCTGCGGGAGGCGGACGTGGCGGCGGAGCGCACGCTGGGCCGCTGCCGCCTGCGGCTGGTGATGTTTTACGGCCAGAACTTCAACGTGCAGTGGGATGCGGCCGGTTTCCCGGACCACAGCACCCAGGTGCCGGAGTCGCAGGCGCAGCGCTCCGCTTTGCTGTCGCATCTGGTGGGCTGGTTTCAGTCGAACCCGGCGCTGGAAAGCACGGACATGCAGGCCACAGCGACGACCTGCGAAGCGGCGCATGCGGCCTATCAGGCGGCGCACACGGCGGTGAACCGCAGCAAAACGGAGCTGCGCGTGGCGGTGAAAACGAAGGACATGGCGATGAGAAGGCTGCGTGACCGCTTCCGCAGCGTGATCGGGGAGCTGACGGTGCTGCTGGCGGCGGACGATGCACGCTGGCGCTGGTTCGGGCTGCAAGTGCCCGCGCAGCTTTCGACGCCGCGTCCGGTGCCCGCAGCGCAGGTGGAGAAACTGGCTGCGGGTGACTGGCGGGTGACCTGGCAGCGCGGCACGCATGCCACGCGCTACCGTGTGCGGCTCCAGCGGCCTGGGGAAACGACGTTTGAGAATCTGGCGACGGTGCATGGCTTTGAAATCACCCTGCCGCCGATGGACCTGCCGCCTGGCAGCGTGCTGCAAATCATCGCCGCGAATGAAGCGGGTGAGGCATCGCCGTGCCTGGTGGTGCTCAGTGGGTAGGGCGCTTGGTCTCCCAAACGCCGTCGGAGGCTCAAGGGCTTCGTTCGAGCGCTGGGGCGTTTGCTGGATGGTGGCTGTGACGCGGCGGCGGGAGGACCAGCCGCCCTAGTGGGAGCGGTGATGGGCGGCCTGGAAGGGCCCGGTTGCTTCCATGCCTGAGCTGCCAGTTGCACCGGAACGGATGTCGAGTAATCCACACGCTCCGAGGCGACTCACGAATCGCATCCAGCCTTCCCAGCTCGCTACATTCGTCATTCGCCATTTTGATTTCGTCATTTCCTCCCCATGCCTTTCAAAGCCGACCACGCCCTCAGCCTCCTCACCCGCGCCCGCGACAACGGTCGCCTTGGGCATGCGTATCTCATCACGGGGCCGAAGGAGGCCAAGCACGAGGAGTTCGCGGCCCGTGCGCTGGATTTGATGGTGGGCACCCAGTTTCGCACGCTGGAGGCCTGGGAAGGGCAGGGGGCAATCGTCCTGCGCCCGCAGAGCAAGTCCCGCCGCATCACCATCGGCGATGACGGCGATGATCCGGGCACGATCCGCTTTTTGGAGAAAATGATCCGCCGCACCGCCGCGCCGAACGGCTGGAAGCTCGGCGTCATCGTCGATGCGGAGCGCATGAATGTGCAGGCGCAGAACGCCTTCCTGAAAACGCTGGAAGAACCGCCGCCGAACACGCTGCTGCTGCTCCTCAGCACGCAGCCGGAGCAGCTTCTGCCCACCATCCAGTCCCGCGTCATCGAGATCGGCCTCATGCCGCCCGCCGGTGCCCGCAGCTTCACCGATCACGAGTACAAACTCCTCGTGGTGCTCGAAAAACTCGCCGCCCGTGCCGCTGGCACGCTTTCCGGTGCGCTCGGTCTGAAGGCCGACTTTGAATCCATCCTCGAAGAGCTTCACGATGACCTCAAAAAACGCCACGAGGCCGACTTTGAGCGCGAAACCGAGCACTACGGCAAAACCACCGATGGAACCTGGCTCAAGCAGCGCGAGGACCAGGTGGAGGCACAGATCGAGGCCGAGTACATCCAGCAGCGCAGCGCCATGATGGATCTGCTGCTCTCGTGGTTTGGGGACGTGGCCCGTCAGCAGGCCGGGGCCGAGAATCTCGATCTGCCGAAGTTTCAGGCCGCCACCGCCGCCCTCGCTGAAAAATGGGACTCCGGGGAGGTCGCCAAGCGCATCCGCATTCTTCGCCAGCTCGAAAGCCACCTGCACACGAACGTGAATGAAGGCCTCGCGCTGGAGGTCAGCTTCATCCAGGCCTTTGCCTGAGTTTGAGAGGACGAAAATTCTCGTCGCACCGGCTGCCGCGCACGCTAACTGCCTGCATGGAAGACCTGCTCAATCATCCCGACGCCCTCACCCGCCTGCGCTACGTCGTTCATCGCCTGCGTGCGCCCGGCGGCTGTCCGTGGGACATGGAGCAGACGCATGAGTCGCTGATCCCGCACGTCATTGAGGAAGCCTACGAGGTGGCCGAGGCCATCCGTGGCGGAGATCCCGTGCAGATTTGCGATGAACTCGGCGACATCCTGCTGCAGCCCGTGCTGCACGCCGAGATCGCCAGCGAGACGGGAGCCTTTGATCTCGACCAAATGGCGCACGGACTCACCGAGAAGCTCATCCGCCGCCATCCGCATGTGTTTGGCGCGGCCAGCGCCGCCACCACCGACGCAGTGCTGTCGCAGTGGGATGCCATCAAGCGCGTCGAAAAAGGCACGCAGCACGAGGGGATGCTGCACGGCGTGGGCAGCGGCCTCCCGGCGCTCATGCGCGGTCAAAAGCTGCAAAAGAAGGCCGCCCGTGTCGGCTTCGACTGGCCGGACGCTGCGCCCATCTTCGATAAAATCCGCGAGGAGACCGCCGAGCTGGAGGAAGCCGTGCAGTCCGGCGACAAGGCCCACATCGAGGAAGAAATTGGCGATCTATTCTTCAGCGTCGTCAATCTCGCCCGCAAGCTCGGCATCGAGTCCGAGGCCGCGCTCGCTGCCGCCAATGACAAGTTCGTCCGCCGCTTCCACGCGATGGAAACGCACCTGCGCGAGCAGGGCAAGGAGTTCGGCAAACTCTCCCTCGCCGAGATGGACGAGGCGTGGGAGGCTGTGAAGCGGGCAGCTTCAGTTTAATGGCGCTCGATCCAGCGATACGCCGCGAGCGAGTTCTTCCAGAAGTACTTCTCGCAGGCCTCGCTGCCTTTGGAGCGGAAGTATTCGTCCACGATCTTGAAGACGACGTCATACGGCGCTCCACGGTCTGACACCGGCCAGTTGCTGCCGTAGATGAGGCGGTCGGGGCCGAAAGTTTCCCAGAGATGATCGAGAATGGGCAGGTAGTAGGCCGTGTCGCGTGGTGCCTGGCCGGGTTCGCACTTCACCTGCTCGACGAGCGCGGAGACTTTCATGAAGACGTTTGGCTGCTTCGCCACGGTGCGAATGTGGTCCTTCCATTCAGGCTTCAAAGCCTGCGGATCGCCGGAAGCGCCGAGGTGATTGATGAGGACGCGGAGATCGGGAAGATCGGCGGCGAGTTTGGCTACGTGCGGCAGATAGGCCGGTGCGCCGTTCAAATCGAGTTCGAGGCCGTGCTCGGCGAGGAGTTTGGCCCCTGCGAGTACGGAATCGCGTTTCGTCTCGTCGAGCAGGAACGCGCCGCTCCAGCGAATGCCACGGAAAATGGGATTGGCGGCGAAGCGCTTCAAGTTCGCGGCAAACTCCGCTCCCGGATCGAGATGGCCGACGAAACCGACGATGGACTTCTCCTTGGCGGCGAGATCGAGAATCCACTGGTTGTCCTCTACCAGTGGGCTGGCCTCGACGATGACCGTTTCTTTGACCCCATGCGGCGCGGCGACGGCCAGCCAGTCGGCGGGCAGCACGGTGCGATAGAGTTGGGTGCCTTTCCCTGGCCATGGCACACCGCCGGGACGCGTGGGATCGTAGAAATGCGTGTGCGTGTCGATGATGCGCGTCGCTGGTGGTGCGGCCTGGGCGGATTCATGGAACAGGGCGGCTGCGGCGGTGGTCTGGAGGAAACGGCGGCGGTTCATGCGGTTGGAGTACGTTGTTCACGCTTCAGCGTGTTCAGTTGAAATCGAAAGACACACTGAAGCGTGAACAACGTACGTCAGATGATCTCAATGTGCTGCGGCAATACGTCGAGGGCACGTGCCAGCGCGGCTTTGGTGCGGGCATGAACGCGCAGCAGCACATCCCCAGCACGCACTTGGGTGCCAGTCTTGGTGATCTGATCGCAGCCGACGGCGAAATCGACCGGATCGGCAGCTTTGGAGCGGCCGGCGCCGAGTTCGAGGACGACGTGGCCGATGCCGCCTGCGTCCATGCGGGTGAGCACGCCGCTGGCGGGAGATTTGAACTCGCCGATGAACGGAGCGCGATGCACGGCGGTGATTTTTTCGAGCGCTTCGACGTTGCCGCCCTGCAAGGCGACCATCTGCTGGAATTTGGCCCAGGCATCGCCGCGATGGAGCATTTTCTTCAAATCCACGCGGGGTGAAACGGCGACGGCGGAAGCGAGATCGAGCACGATGTCTTCCAGGTCTTGCGGGCCTTCGCCCTTGAGGCAGCGCACGCATTCAGCGACTTCGAGGGCGTTGCCTGCCGATTCGCCGGTGGGCTCGTTCATGGCACTCAAACGCACACTGGAGCGCACGCCAAGCGCATGGCCGACGCGGACCATGCTTTGCGCGAGTGCATGCGCCTGTTCCTCGGTTTTCATGAAGGCTCCGCTGCCGTATTTCACGTCGAGCACGAGGCGGTTGAGGCCTTCGGCGAGTTTTTTGCTCATGATGCTGGCGGTGATGAGCGGGATGCTGGGCACGGTGCCGGTGACATCGCGCAAGGCGTAGAGTTTTTTGTCGGCGGGACAGATGCCTGCGGTCTGACCAACCATGGCACAGCCGACCTGATCGATGACGCGGTGGATTTCGACTTCGTTGAGTTGCGTGCGGAAACCGGGGATGCTTTCGAGTTTGTCGAGCGTGCCACCTGTGATGCCGAGGCCGCGACCGGAGATCATCGGCACCCACACGCCGTCGCAGGCGAGCAGCGGGGCGAGGACGAGTGAGGTTTTGTCGCCAATGCCGCCGGTGCTGTGTTTATCGACGCGGATGGGATCGCTATCGTTCCAGGTGAGCATGGTGCCGCTGTGCAGCATGGCGTCGGTGAGCGCGGCCGTTTCCTCCGGCGTCATGCCACGGAAGAAGATGGCCATCGCCAGTGAGCTCATCTGATACTCCGGCATGTCGCCACGCGTGAAGGCGGTGATGATGGCGTGGATTTCCTCATCGCTGAGGACGCCGCCGTCACGTTTGCGCTCGATAAGGGTCGGGATGTGCATGCAGCATGCTAGGTTCGGCCATGCATGCTTGGCAACAGTGAACCTGCGTTCACCGTATGAAGCACACACCATGATCCGCTCCGTCTTCGTCGTCCTCAGCCTCAGTTCCGCGCTTGGCGCGGCAACGCTTGATTTCTCGCGCGACATTCAGCCGCTCCTTTCGGAAAACTGCTATCATTGCCACGGTCAGGACGCGAACGAGCGCAAAGGCGACCTGCGGCTGGATGTGGAGAAGGATGCGAAGGCTGCCAAGGCGGTGGTGGCGGGCAAAAGTCACGAAAGCTCGCTCATTGAGCGCATTTTCAGCACGGACCCGGATGAAGTGATGCCGACACCGAAGAGCAACCGCAAGCTGACTGAGGCGCAGAAGCAGCTTCTCAAGCAGTGGATCGACGAAGGGGCGAAATGGGGCAAGCACTGGGCCTTTGAGCGGATTGAACGGCCCAAGCTGCCGACAAGGAGTGGGGACATCCTGTCCCCACAACAGGACCAGGATGGTCCTGCTCCGATCAATCCTATTGATGCCTTTGTGCGGGCGAAGCTGGCGGAGAAGGGGATGAAGCCGTCTCCGCAAGCCTCGGCGGAGACGTTGTTGAGGCGGGTGTCATTGGATTTGATCGGTCTGCCGCCGGACGGGAGGAATGGGATGGAGGTGAAGTATGAGGAGGTGGTGGAGCGATTGTTGGGGAGTCCGCAGTTTGGAGAGCGCTGGGCCTGGGATTGGCTGGATGCGGCACGCTATGCGGACACGAACGGCTACCAGGGCGATCCTGAACGCACGATGTGGCCGTGGCGCGACTGGGTGGTGAAGGCGATCAACGCGAACATGCGCTATGACCAATTCACGGTTTGGCAGTTGGCTGGTGATTTGATGCCGAACGCGACGCAGGAACAGAAGTTGGCGACGGGCTTCAATCGCAATCACATGATCAACGGTGAGGGCGGGCGAATCGCGGAGGAGACGCGGGTGGAGAATGTGATGGATCGCGTGGAAACGACCAGCACGGTGTGGCTGGGCCTGACGATGGGCTGCTCGAAGTGCCACGATCACAAATTCGATCCGCTGACAATGCGTGACTACTACGCGCTTTACGATGTCTTCAACCAGACGAGTGAGGATGGCAAAGGCCGCAATGGTCAAGCCGCGCCCGCGATGGATATTTCGACGCCAGCGGAACTGGAGCGTGTGACAAAGACCTCGGTGAAGGTCGAACTGATTGCGAAGGAGGTGGAGACGTTTGAATTGACGAAGTTCCCGCGTGCCGAAGGCAAACCGCTCACGGAATCCGATGCGATCAAACTGCCGGGCAATCTGCCGAGCTACATCGCGAAGACGGAGCCAAAGAACCGTGGGGTCGATCCCCTGCTGGAAGCGGTGAGTTATTTCAAGGAGAAGGACGCGGCCTATGCGAAGCTGCTGCAAAAGCTGCTGGAAGCGGTGCGGGAGCGTGTGTCTGCCAGCAACAACGTCACCAAGGTCATGGTGATGGACACGCTGCCGCAGCCGCGTGAGACGTTCACGTTTGAAAAGGGCGCGTATGACAAACCGACGACAACCAAGGTCAGCTTCACGGTTCCAGCGAGCTTGCCGCCGATGGCGAAGGATGCGCCGAAAAATCGGCTCGGTCTCGCGCAATGGATCGTGAGTCGTGACAACCCGCTGACAGCACGTGTGACGGTGAACCGCTTCTGGCAGGCGTTTTTTGGCGTGGGACTGGTCAAGACCGCTGAGGATTTCGGTGTGCAGGGGGAGGTGCCGCTGCATCGCGAACTGCTGGACTGGCTGGCGGCGGAATTCATCGAGAGCGGCTGGGATGTGAAGGCGCTGCTGCGGTTGATCGTGATGAGCGAGACTTACAAGCAGTCCAGTCGATCGAGTTTTCCAACTCGATCAGAGAACGGGTTGGAAAACCCGTTCTACGTTGATCCAGAGAACCGTTATCTGGCGCGTGGGCCGCGTTTTCGGATGCCGTCGTGGATGATTCGGGATCAGGCGCTGTTTGTGTCCGGCTTGATGAAGGAACAGCTCGGTGGACCTTCGGTGAAGCCGTATCAGCCGGAGGGCATCTGGGAGGAAGCGACGTTTGGTAAAAAGAGCTACGTGCAGGAGCACGGCGATGCGCTGTATCGCCGCACGCTTTACACCTTCTGGCGGCGCATTGTGGGACCGACGATGCTGTTCGACAACGCGGCGCGGCAGGTGTGCGCGGTGAAGACGACGCGGACGAACACGCCACTGCAAGCGCTGGTGACGCTGAACGACATCACCTACGTCGAGGCGGCGCGTGCGCTGGCGCAGCGGGCGCGGGTTGCACATCGTGACAACGAAGATGCGGCGCTGGAGCAGGCGTTTCGGTGGGTGACGTGCCGTGCGCCATCAGGGGCCGAAAAAGCACTGCTGAAGCAGCAGCTTGGCCAATTGCGGGTGCAACAGGGTGCGGATCGTGCCGCCGCGCTCAAACTACTGACGGTGGGAGAGTCGAAGCGGGACGAGTCGCTTGATCCTACCGAGCATGCGGTCTGGACGAGTCTGTGCCTGATGCTCCTGAACCTGGACGAAACGGTCACGAAGGAATGAAGGCCCGGCTTGACTTCAAGACGGCGAGTTGAAGTCTAGGTGGCCTCATGTCCGACGATCCTAACGAACGCTCCGAACTCCTGCGCCTGCTGGCCGTGCTGGCGCTGGCTGGGGTGCTGTTGGTGAGTTTTTTCGGAGACTGGAAAATGGTGGCGACTGGAGGTTCGATTGATTATCGCAACCGCATCACCGGTGCGCGCGTGATGGCGGAGGGTTTGGACCCGTTTCACTACAAATGGCGTCGTGGGGCGGCGGAGGAGCTGTGTGATCCCTACAACAACCTAGCGGCCTCGGTGAGCCAGACGACGGTGACGCCGACCTATCTGTTTTTGATGCTGCCACTGGGCGCATTGTCGTATGGCGACGCCCAAATCTTGTGGCTGGTGATTGAGTGGGCCTGCCTGCTCGGAACGGGTGTGATTTGGTGGCGGCTGCTGACGCCGGGGTGGAAGCGCTGGGCCTGGGCCGCTGTGGTGGCAGGCTTTAGCCACACACTCGCGTGGAAGCATCATGTGGATCGCGGGCAGGTGTATGCGTTGCTGGTTTTTTTGTTGTCGCTGTGGGTGGCTCTGACGCGTTCGCAGCGTCAGAACTGGGCCGGTTTGGTGGCGGGTCTGCTGCTGTGCGTGCGGCCTCCGCTGCTGCTGTTGTTGGCCCCTTTCATCGGCTTGCGTGACCGGGCGCAATGGCGTGCGGCTTTGATCAGCACGATGATTTTCGCACTGCTGCCGATGGCCCTGCGTGGTGGCATCTGGCAGGATTACCTGAGTGGCATGAAGGACTGGTCGGCGCTGCACCGGCAGGGGGAGCGGCCACGGCCACCGGCGGAGACGTATCCGGCCACGATTGAGGGCATCGAGCTGGACACGCTGGCGCGGTATCATGTTCGGCAGTACGCGGACTCCTCGATCATCCGCATTTTAAAAGGGCAGGGTATTTTGAATTTTCCCGACTGGCCGCTGGGCCTGGCGCTGGTGGCGGGACTCGGCGTGTGGTGGTGGAGCCGCAGGCAGGCGGATGAGATGGAAGTGTTGGCGGGCCTCCTGGCCTGGGCATTTTTGATGGACTGGTTCCTCCCGGCCTACCGCAACCCATACAATGATCTGCTGGTGCTGAGCGTGTTTGCCTGCGCGTTGCTGACGGGGCGGAAATCATGGTGGATCGGCCTGCTGGGCATTCCTGCGGGTTGGGTGCTTTATCACGTCATGCCGACGGCGCGGTGGCAGATTCATGTGCCGACGGTGATCATGCTCGTGGCCGGAATCGGTGTGCTGTGGCCGAAGCTCACGCTAGGAAAGGCGGCGCGGGCATGAAGCGCGTGGGAATCATCGGCGCGGGGCCGGCCGGGCTGACCGCCGGGCATGAACTGGCCAGACGCGGCCTGGAGGTGGAGATTTTCGAGGCGGGGCCGCATGTGGGCGGCATGTCGCGCACGATTGAGCTGTGGGGACACAAGGTGGACCTGGGACCGCATCGGTTTTTCACCCGGGATGACAAAGTGCGGCGTTTTTGGACGGAGATGGCCGGTGAGGACCGCCAGGTGATCGACCGCCGGACGCGGATCTATTTTGG
>Ga0315908_10002077_pt1 | contig 14836 bp, 7 predicted proteins | sample LakEriMetagenome_12_FD_203520 | JGI IMG/M metagenome (GOLD analysis project Ga0315908, IMG submission 203520) | Freshwater fungal communities from buoy surface, Lake Erie, Ohio, United States - Buoy 4 MA124 | ecosystem: Environmental > Aquatic > Freshwater > Lake > Lake biofilm | place: USA... | reverse complement strand
GTGCTTGTGAAGCGCGGCGCTGCCATCAATCCAGGGAATCCGTTCGAGCGATTCCACGTCAAGGAGGACCCGGCGGCCGTCGAAGAACTGCGGCGAATCGACCCGGAATGGGAACCGCCCGCACCGAAAACAGCCTTCTTCATCGACGACACCCAAACCCTCATCACGAAGAACGAGAGCCCAGACCTGAGCTTTGACGCGAGCTTGAATCCGTACCGTGGCTGTGAAAATGGCTGTAGTTATTGCTATGCGAGGAAATTTCATGAATTATTAGGCTTCAGCTCTGGAGTCGATTTCGAGACGAAGATCATGGTCAAGCCGAAGGCGCCACAGCTTCTGAGCGCCGAAATGAGCCGAAAGTCGTGGAAACCGACCAAGCTGGCGCTGAGCGGCGTCACCGACTGCTACCAATCCGTGGAGCGGAAATTGCGCATCACTCGTGGCTGCCTGGAGGTGCTCGCGGAATTCAGGAATCCGGTCGTTGTGATCACCAAGAACCACCGCGTGACCCGCGACGTCGATGTGCTCGCAGAATTGGCCCGATGGCAGTGCGGGGCGGTGCTGATTTCGATTACTACCCTCGATCGCGAGCTGGCCGCGGCTCTGGAACCGCGCGCCTCCGGGCCGGCCATGCGCCTGCGAGCCATCCGCACCCTCGCTGACGCCGGCATTCCCGTGGGCGTGTCCGTGGCTCCCATCATCCCTGGCCTGAACGACAGCGAAATCGCCCCGATACTCGAAGCCGCCCGCGAGGCCGGAGCTCAGTTCGCCACCTACTCAAGGTAGGAGCCCGGTGCGGTAGTTCCGCTCGCCGGGATCAGTGCGGGGGGCGCGGGGTAACCCGCGTCCTTACCGCGACCTTACAATCTCCTACCCATGCCCGCATCGTGGCCGTTGGCAAATTAGAGCGTGGCCCTCGCCCCGGCAAAGTGCGCGGCTTGACCTTTTATAGATCTTGGACACCGTTGCACCCCTGCACCTCGCGGCCGGTTATTTGGGAGAGTTCAATTCAATAGCAATGGCGAATAAAATCGCAGCGATTATAGGGTCGCGCACTTCGTAATAAAACGTATCCAAGTACTCCTCACTTGTTTTACTTCGTACAGTATCAGCATCAACGCTTCTTGCTCTTCCGAAGGCGACTTCTATTGGGGTTGTCGTTTGCAAATCACAGGTGAATTGCGGAGTATCATCAGCGGAAAAGGCGACCAAGCGAATGCGCATGCCTCCCGCCCAAGGCCTCACCTGCTCATTTGATGCGTTCTCGGTTTGGATGTTACCGATCGCTGCAGTTAACTTCTTCTTAAAACTGCGTGGCATCTCATATTTAGTTTTGTTTAAGCTATAGGCAATTACTTGTTCTTTCGCGCCCTCCTTGGTAACAACATCGATCGAGCGCTTCTCCTGAACTGCACGAAAGTATGTGATCTCGTCAAACTTAATCAGTGATGGCAATTTCGAGATAGGAAATCTTTCCTTTAACAGTTCAATTGGAGCAACATCAGACGGTTCTTCTGCGGATAGAGCAATTGTCTGAACAGTAATTATTGATAAAAGAATTATTATACTATTCATATGATTCATTACTACCTATTTGAGGGAAGCTGTGTCGCAGGGATTGAGGCGCAAACGGACCCCTAACTTTCCGCTGTCTTTAACCAATCCATTGACATTGTGAGTCACCCACTCTATACCATCGTCATCAATCCCTCTTACCCGTATTTCGACCCCGAGAGGGCAACAAGCGCAAAGTTTATTTTTTGCGTAGGATTTAACATTCTCCAGTTCTTTTTCATAGGCCTTTTTCACAGTTTCATCTCCTCTTTCCTTGTCGTAATCCTCATGCTTTTTCATGTCAGATTCTTGCCCTGGAAAAATGTAATTGTCTATTCTAGAGTTTGGATCACCTGGTATCTGTTTGTCAGCTGGCAGGTTTGCGTTTGTCGACTTTCTATTGCAAGTGACGCACGCAACTCTGTCGCTGCCTTCAAGATTCTCCGTGCTTGGTAACTTGACCCCGTTTATAAGTCCGCGGGCTGTGCTCGAGTGTCCAACCAGGATCGTTATCCGACACGTGTCACCATCTTGGCCAGGGTTTGTGGTGCCTGCCTCGTTCAAGCCTAGGATATCGATCAAATTAGCAGCACGATTACGCACTAAAGTATATATATTTAGACCGCCCTCCTCCCCAATCGGATCCCTATTCAACCACCTACCCCAATCCGCGTTGTAGAATCTATAGCCATAATAATTAAAGCCCGACTCTTGATCCGTGAATTTGGAGCTGAAGTGAAATGGCAATTGATCGATGAAAGGTCGATTGACGGGTAGCCCGGGGGGTGGTGTCGCGCCAGTCGTAGTACCCCAGGCGCGCACCTCCCTGCCAAAGGCGTCGTATTCAAGGTTTCCACTGATTTGTCCAGTGACAGAACCTGCAACGGACTTAATTTGAAAATAGTGCCGTATGTTACCCATGTGGTCGGCCATGGGGATGTGGATTTCAGCACTCCCCATTTGATACGGCGGATAATAGGCTTGCGCGATTCCGGTTTGCATCCATGCGAGGCCTCCAACTCCCCCGGCTCCTTGCCAGGATGATCGAGCGTGGAGCGAACTTCCCACATCGGGTTTCCAAATGCAGGACCATTTGCGAAGTTGGAAGGCGCCTGATGTGGGGCCGGACGTGGCGTCAAGTTGTGCAACCATGATGACATTCCATCCATCATACAAATACCCCTCGCGACTGGTACCCGTAGTTCCTCCTGTGACTGTTTTCGTTACGCGGCGCGATAAGCCATCGTAAGTAAATTGCATTGTGAGTGCTTCAATCGTGTTTCCACCTGGTTCCGGCGACTGATAACCTCCGGCCGTCGGTTGCGTCCATACTGGGGCCGACATCTTTATCAATCGATTCTCACCATCCCATGTATAAGTCCATCTTCCGTCATAAATTATGTTTCCATCCAGATCATATTGCGGAGTAATGGAGCTGGCACCGACAAAGGCAAAGTCAGCTTGGTTCGGTGTGATGTCGACCCCGTTTTGCGTCGCGTACAATGGTTCAAAAATGTCCCCGCTGGCGGGCGAAGAAGGGGTATTTGCAATCTCTTTGTAAAAGTAGAGACCTGTGCTCGATGGAAGGTACTCGACATTCTCCAATACAGCGCTATCATTGCTGTTAATTTTGATTTTTGCTGTGGAGTTGGATCGTTGTCCGACTACCTGCGCCGTGAGCTGAGCTGCTGGCCGCGCCACGCTCGTATACTGATTCCGTTCGTTGGTAACGTAGTTGGTTTCACGCAATGTTGGCCCTTCCTTCACTACATCTCTATTGCCAATGTTGTCGTAGTAGTACAGCGTTTCGGTGCCTTTGAAGTTAGCTCCCCCTGAGACGAACGTTTTCTTCGCGGACGCGACCTGACCTTTTGCATCATACGTATAATTCCACTTTGTCGCCCCTCCATTTTCGCCCCCCCGAGTCGCAAGTCGATTTGAGTCCCAAGTGAACGCACTGCTACTCATTGAGTATATTGCGTTGGATTGATTGTTGTAGCCGATCGCATACATGGCAGTGTGCTGCGACGGAAGCCCCGTAGCGCTTTTGGCTATGGTATTGTACGTGCTATAAGGTGGATACATCATTCCTGATGTTCCAATGGAAATCGAATCCTGGCTGGCGGTGCGCGTAATGGTTCCTGTGAACCCGGCCGAGGTGATCGTGCTCAGTCGATCCGCGGTGCTATAACCATATGTCACATAAGGAGAATGAGTATAGCTGCCTTGGGAATTTGCGCTTCCGAGGAAATCTCCCCAGGATGCCTCTAACATGGTCTGGCGCCCATAGCTGTCAAACGTGCGCCGCAGGTGTTTTCCAGAGGCTACTACCGCATCTGCTTCTGAAGAAGGCAACACCGGCAATTCCGTCAAGAGCGATCCGTCATAGCGATACTCCATCCTGGTGTGCCCTGTGCTATCTCCGCGGTAGCGGACGCGTCCTGCGCGATCATAGCCGAAGGTGACGCTGGGCGTATAGAATGGGCTGTTCGTCGGGTAGGCCGTTATAATAGTGGACCCGTAGTCGATACTCGTTAATTGACGGTGGTCGGAGTAGCCATAGCGGGTCCGAAGTCGGTTTGATCCATCGGTCCTTTCCCAAGTACGAGTGGCCAGCGAACCATCGGCGTTATAGGTGTAGTCCACAGTAGTTGATTGCCCAGGGTACTTTTTGGAACTCACGAGGGCAAGGTCCGCAACCGGTATGTAGCCCCACTCAGTGATCTGCACGGTCGCTGCCGTTTCAGCCGCTGTAAGCGCCGTGCCGATGGCTGTTGAGTCGTCGGGCGCGGGCAACGACGGCGCTGATCGGTAGGTCCTGAGGCGCGTCATTCTACCGGAAACATCGTAGGAGTAGAGCGTCGTCGGCGTTCCACTGCCCCACTCGGCCAAAACTTGGCCCAGCGCATTGTAATGGAAAAAGGTCGTACCTTTGGTAGCGCCCGCCCCACCCCCTGCGTAAGTCAATGTCTCGCGGGAGCGTAGGCGGCCGACCCTATGGTCGGTGCCGGTGGCGAAGTAGGTGTATTTCTCTGTATATTGGGTGCTTCCGGGCAGGAGCCTGCCCGTCACCTGCCCTACTGAATTCCGCTCAAGGCCGGGCCAATGCGGCATGCTTTCCCATGCATACTCTTTGAGAGGCTCACGGAAAGCGTTGTAGGTAAGGGCCACATTTGCAGCGTCAGGACTGCTGAAAAAATAGTCGACACCATCCTTGTCAATTACCTTTCGGTACTCGCCGGCACCGGAAGTTCCGCGACGAATCCGGCGCTGGGAGGCCAGCACGCCACCAGAGCCGAGGGCGCTCAGGCTCCTGGTCTCCGCCTCCGAGTAGATTGTCCCACCTTCGTTGCTCCAGGCTACCGGGAAGGAATCCGCCGTGTGCCCCAACCAGGCTGCGATCACGCGCCGCTCCGAGAGTGGGCTTCTCTGGATTCGGGCTGCCGCCGATTCCCAGCCACCTGGACTGCTGGTGGCCGCAGGCATGTAGGTTGCACTTTTCCGCCATGCGAATAGTACCGGCGTGTCGGCTACTGTCAAAGTAGCGATGCTTGAATCGATTTCGGTTTCAATCGTCGTTTTGCGCAGGTTTTGGTCACCCTCGTCCCATTCCGTGTCGGCACTTGTTCCGCTCTGAATGGTCAGTACCCCGTTGGCGTCATAAGTGCGCTGCCATACTTCGTAAAACGCCCCGGTTGTCGGCTTCGCGCGGCTCCTTGATTTGATTTCATAGTTGGCGTCGTATGTGACGAGTGAGTTTTCATACACAGCGCTTCCAGCAACGACGGACTGAAGATGCTCATCGCGAACGATGCGTCCCAGAGCGTCCCGCTCAATTCTCTGCACTTTGGTTCCGCTCACCCACTCCTCTTCTGCTGACGTATAATTGCTTGGCACTTCGTAAATGTACGTTCGCTGGGCATTCGGTAGTTCCTGCGAGTAGGCCAGGCGGCCATCGGCGTAGCGCGCGCTCTGCTTAAGCGCCCCTCCTGCGCCAGTGGCGCCAGCATACTCAGTTGTCACGTAGCGCAGGGCGGCGTCTACGGTATAAGCCCAGTTTCGGGCACTGCCGTCAGGATTTTGGATCGATGTACGACGTCCGGCACCTTCGAATTCTTCGACGGTCGTGCGAGACACGGCGCCTGCCGTGACGATGGTGGTCACCTTTTCTCCTGGAGCGCCGTCGGTGCGCGGGGTGAATGACCAAGTGGTGACGATGTCCGCCTGAAGAGGGAGAGAGACTCCGAACACACTCAGGGCGCTACTGCCATGCAGAGTCTCTTTGATCGTCCGTCCTCCAGCGTCGTATTCGGTCGTGCGGCGCATCCCATCCGCCGAACGGTGGGTGACGGCGGACGCTCCGATCGTAGGGTTGGGGTAGGACCAAGCTTCCGATTCGAACCCATTGACGAGCGTGGCCGTCTGTTTGTCCTGTGCGTTGTAGGTATGCTGTAGGACTTCAATGATGCTTTCCGCCTCCGTGCTGGTATCGATTAGGGAGCGGACTGTTTTATCTTGGCGCCCATCGCTTTTCCGAGATTCGCTATGCGTCTTGTGCTGCATCCGCGCGGCGCTGTCGGCATGTTCGATTGTCTCGGTGATGCGCAACCCGCTTGTCCCATCGATCGCGTTGGAGATAGTGACCTTGTTGATATACTCTGTACCCGGATAATCGTTCAGCCTCCCCTCGGCGACATAGCGTTGAAGCGGTGCGACACCATTCCAGCGCGGGATCACGCTGTTGCGCACGTCTCCGGCGGCGTTGATGGTCCTGACATAGAGCCCGTCGAGAATTTGCTGCCGGCTGATCTCGATTCCTTTGACTGAAACCAGGTCGATGCCAATGATTCCTTTAGGCGTGTTGTTTCCCCAGACGGCTCCGTTTCCATCCGTGTAGACGGTTGTCTGCAACCGGCATGGATTGGAAGTTGATGCGGCCGCCGTGAGCAGCGATGCGATGCTTTTGGATGGCGTCAAGGCAAGGGCAGAAAGCGGCGTCGATTGCCACGGTGTGATTGTGTACTCAGTCAATCCATCATCGCTGAGCGCGTGAACTTTCCAGGAACCGTCGTAATGCTGCTCGCTCTGGAGACGCTGGTGATTGGCGGTGCCAGGCACGTCCCAATACGTGTATGAGTTCGTCAATCCGGTTGTGCCACTGCTGGTGAGGACAATGGTGGAGGAAGTCAGCAATTCCTCACCGCTCTTGACAAGAAACTGATCGATTGTGTGCCGCGTGACTGCTGTACCCTCCTTACGTTTGTACTCAGCAGTTCGGGTAACCGTAGTGCCGGCGACAGTGACCGTTGAAGTGGTTGTATGCTCGATGCCGGCGGCGTCGATCACAATGGTTTTGGCGGGATTTGCGCCCGCTGCGCTGAACCATACCGTTGTTGTCGATGAGGCCGATGTGATCCCGGGGTAATCCTGGGTAAACACATATCCTTGGGAACAACCGGCCGGCGGGGTGGAGGTCAGCTGGACGATTGTCGTAATCTGTTGGGGTGACGAGCTTCCAGATGGGGTAAAACTGATTTGCAGCGTCTGCGGCGATGCAGCGGTTTCTTGAAGCAATGTGATGTCGCCGCGAGCGTTCTGGATGCTTTGTTCCGTCCCTGAAGGAGTGGTTATCGAGATTGATTGCGGGCTCCTTACTTCATAATGGGCGATGCGGGCTGGCCCCACCGTCGGAGAAACTTTGGGAACGAGAAAGCCTGCACTGGTTTTTTCATCCATGGCCAGTCCGAGTCCAGCAGAAAAGCGCGGTGACGCATCCGCTGGCTTGTTTGTCGAACTGTCTGTAACCATCGGAGATGGAGAGATTCCGCCTGATCCATGAAAAGACTTGGGAACCTTATTCTCCAAACCCGAAGCTGTGAGATTATTATCTTTCTCAGGCACTCCATTGATCGCCTGAGGATCCGTGGTGACAGGTTCCTCATAAAGGAAGCTGGCAATCGGGTCCGGAGGAATGCAGTATTCCAGTTTGGTGCCAGTGTTATTGGCGGATGTATGCGACGGCACTTCACCTGGCTGAGGGGCCATGGTCCCATCGTGACCACCGAAGCTGGCTGGGTGCGTGCCGGGCGGCACAGCAGCCGAGGAATTGCCTTTTTGTACGGAGTCGGTAGTGGTTCCAGGATTGACGAGGGTCGCTCGGTGGGGTCGATTGAGAGGGCCCATCATTGGCGCCGCAGGCCCCGGTTTTATACCGCCACCTCCACTCCCGCAACAATTCGCGTGAAGAACTGGAGACGTTGCAGCGATCAGGGTGGCGACACCTAAGAGGTAATTTCTAGCAGCGGAAGGAATCATGATGCTTATAAAAATAGACGCCTTGAAGTCAGACTCGTTTCGCGAATTAGCATGGATGAATGTTGAGTGGCCCCGTTCTTGTTGGCTCGGTTTCTTGGCCCTCAGACGCTAAGGGCTAGGGACTCGAGCTCGTCGGGCCGAGGTTCCAGCAAACCGGCTGAACAGCGATGCCCCAGCAGACACGTCCCGCCTGATCAAATCCTTGCCTGTGGGATCCGTCCCGAGGGAGAATTCATCAAAAGCACTGAGACCATCACTGTCCTGATCGGAGAGGGCATCTGCAGGATTGGCAGGATCAAGACCATTGGCCAGTTCCCATTCATCGGTTAGCCCATCGGCATCGGCGTCGAACGGAATCACCTCGCCCTCTTCAAGATTTGTTGGGGGTGTTGGCGAAATGTTTTCGCCGGTGGGCAACGACTCGTTTGGTCCATTGGGCAATGGCTTTTCCGATGAAATACTCAACTCGTCTAAATAGGTCGGCTCTGTCACATGGCCAAGCAAGAATACCTCGATCATTTCGGTGGAAGGCGGATATTGAAACCCAAGCCCTTGGGACAGCAGGGCACCGTCCACCCAGAGGTTCCAACATTGGTGATCGATGTCCTGTTCAATAGTCAGTCGTGTCCACAGGCTTGTTTCCGCTTCCGTGGAAGTAAAATCTACAGTCTGACCAGTATTGATCCAACTTCCTCCGCCACTGCCATCTCCATGAAAAACATGCCAATGAGCCAATGATGGGTCGAGGCTATCTAGAAAGAGTCCAACACGAGCACTATCGATGTCGAGCGTCTCCTCAAATGAAGACGATTCGGTTGCGGGCATCCGAATCCACATGTCGATGAACGTCAAATGGGGCGCTTGCCCGCTTTGTCCATCGCTCGAATCGACGAGAGTCGGTCGCGGAATTATCAGGCTCGCTTGGCCGAAAAGATCGGTTCCCAAGAGTGCCAATCCAGCGCTTCCATCAGTGCCCTCGGCTGGAAGAATTTCCACGACGCCTTGATCCAGGGACCAACCTTTCTGGCCGTCAATGCTCCCCATAGAAAAGGATTCTGCTTCCTCGAAGCCGAATTTGTAGGCAGACGGCTCAACTCCCGGTAAATCAGCGACGTTTAGTGTCCAGCCAAGGCAGCACAAGCTGGCTATACGGAGGTGATTGATGTTTTTCATCGGGAGCGGGACGAATCAAAGAAAACAATTTATCATCGTAAGCATTTCCACTCGGCATTAGCAAGAGTTTTCCCCATCCTTATCAAATTTTTTACCATACCTAGACCAACCTGAAGTTTTAGTGAATTTGACCGGTGTTCACAGGGCGTACTTGCGAACCGTCAGGCAGAGGCCTTGCCCCATCGTCTGCATTGTGGTGCAGGTAGGGACACTCACGGTGCCACGCCGTAATGCGGCTTGTCTGCGGACGGCGCCAGATCGCCTGGTTGCCCATCACCCGGCGCAGCCAGTGCAGATGCATGGGCGTCTCATGCTTGGTTTAAGCCCTGGCCAGGTTATCGGAGTCAACCTCATCTGTTGTTGCAACGCGTTCACGCAGAAAGCAATCAAGCTGCTCCTAAGGTATCATGAAAGCCACGCCAAATAACTTTGCGTCCGATGATAGAATTTAGCTCCAGTAATTCTAAAGGACGATGTACGGTCCATTTGGCGAACACAGCATGGTCACCCGTGTTCGCACCCACGGTAAGGATTCAAGCTCGCGTCAAAACTCAGGTCCGGGCTTTCGTTGTGGGTGATGAGCGTTTGGGTGTCGTCGACGAAAAAGGCAGTTTTCGGTGTCGGCGGTTGCCATTCCGGGTCGATTCGCCGCAGTTCTTCGATGGCCGCCGGGTCCTCCTCGACGTGGAATCGCTCGAACGGATTCCCTGGATTGATGGCAGCCCCGCGCTTCACGCCCACAGGTCGGTGGGGAGGAGTGATTGCTCAAGTCCCAATTGAGCCGGTCGTCTTACGACCGGACGCCGCAACAGAAAAAACCTCATTCCGCTCGCGCGGGCAAAGAAATCTTCTGGCACGCGCATCGGCACCCGGCGGTCAATCTAATTCCGGGCGGAAATCAGCGGCGTGGTAAGAGCTGCGCACGAGCGGTGCGGAGGCGACGTGGCGAAAACCTTTTTTCAGGGCAATTTCTTTAAAGAGATCGAACTGAGCGGGTTCCACGTAACTGACGACGGGCAGGTGTTGGGGGCTAGGGCGAAGATACTGTCCGAGGGTGAGGACGGTGACACCGGACTCGCGCAGGTCGTCCATCGCTTGGAACAACTCGGTTTCTGTTTCTCCCAATCCGAGCATCAACCCGCTTTTTGTAGCCAGCTTTTGGCCGGCCTCGGCGGCCATTTCGCGCGCGCGTTTGAGGACATGCAGGGAGCGGTGGTACTGGGCGCGCGACCGCACCAACGGCGTGAGCCGCTCCACGGTTTCCAGGTTATGGTTGAATATCTCAGGACGGGCTGCTAGCACCGTGGCCAGAGCATCGTCCTTGCCGTTAAAATCTGGCACGAGGATCTCGATGACAATGCCCGGGTTTTCTCGGCGCACGGCCTCGATGGTTCGCGCGAAATGGAGGGCTCCGCCATCTGCCACGTCATCGCGAGCCACTGCCGTGATGACCACATGCCCCAGCCGCATACGCTTTGTGGCTTGCGCCACCCGTTCTGGCTCATCGACTTCCAAAGCGAAAGGTTTGGCGGTTTTGACCGCACAAAACCCGCAAGCCCGGGTGCAACGATCACCGGCGATCATGAAAGTGGCCGTGCCTTGACTCCAGCATTCCCACCGGTTGGGGCACTGCGCTTCTTCGCAAACGGTGTGCAGCCGCAAGTCCGAGATCAACGCCTTCGTTGACCAAAAGACCGGATCCTTCGGGAGCCGGACTTTGATCCATGAAGGCTTTGCTTCCAGGTGCAACGCGGGGTCGATCTTGATCGCCATAGGCTCAACGTGCGGCACTCAAGCCGCGAAGCAACCTCCCATCACACTCAATGACCCCAAATTTTTGATCACCCACCGACCTGCTTGGTCGGGGAAAACTGAAAAACCGTCTCGCCTTCACGGGCCAGATCAAGCCGGTCGCGCGCCCATGTCTCCAGATAAGCAGGATCGCTCTTGAGCCAGTCCAAGCGTGCCCGGGCCGCCTGCCACGTCTTCTTGGCTTCCTCTTTTTCAGTCTTGAGGGCCGCCAGATCAGCATCCAGCTGCGCCCGCCGGTTCATTTGTGGTTTAAACAAAGCCAAGCCGATGCACACACAGACAATCGACACCGCCCACATCAGGCAGCGCGAAATCGCCTGCCAGATGGTCGTCGTCCCATATAAATCGTTTCGGTGCTTCAAGATGTCTCACTTTGCTTACAATCAGGCGATTTGGCCAGCGAAAAATTATTCTTGGAGCGCGGAAAAACCCAGCATGCGGCGCACGTCTTCCAGAATCAGATACAGGCAGGGGACTAGAAAAAGGGTGATAATCGTAGAAAACAACCCGCCAAAGCCGAGTGCGACCGACATCGGCACGAGGAAGAGCGCCTGCAGGTCGGTTTCGGACATGATCGGAATGAGACCGACGAAGGTGGTGACGCTGGTGGCCATGATCGGACGAAACCGGTGAATGGCGGCGCGCCAGGCCGCCTCACCTGATAATCGCCCGCTCCGGCGTTCGCGATTGATCCGATCCACCATGATCAGACTCTCGTTCACCACCATGCCCGCCAGTGCAATGCACCCGCACATCGTCATAATCGAGAACTCCATCCGCAACAACAGGTGCCCAGCCACCGCGCCGACCAGCCCAAAAGGAATCACACTCATGACAATCAACGGCTGCGCATACGAACGAAGCGGAACCGCTAGGAGCACAAAAATCCCAAACATCGCAAAAATCGCGCCCACTCCCATGTCGCGAATGTCCTGACGCTGGCTTTTTTGCTCGCCTTCAAAACTCCAAGCCACCCCGGGAAACCGTCGGCCAATCTCGGCCAGATGCGTCGCAGTCAGCTGCGCCACGATGACTTGGGCATTGGCCTGCGGGTCACTGGCATCGACATCCGCCGTAATCGTTACCGCCGGCCGACGGTCGTTGCGGTTCAAGGTAGAATAACCACGCCCGTAATCAGCGCGGGCCACCGAAGCAAATGGCACTTCTTCGCCGGCCACGGTCCGGATCTTCATGTCTGACAAATTTTGCATCGATCGCCGCTCGTCCTTCGGATACCGCACCATCACCTTGACCTCATCCCGCCCGCGCTGCAGCCGCTGCACTTCCTCTCCATAAAAACTCTGGCGCACCTGACGGGAAACGTCGCCCAGCCGCAAACCCGTCGCTTCCGCCCCAGGCTCGAGATCGAGTTTCAACTCGCGTTTGCCCCCGCGCTCACTGGTGAAAATATCAATGACCCCGCGATAAGTCGCCAGCTGCTCCTGCAACCAGTCACCGGCCCGACTCAATTGCGCGCGGTCCTGCCCGCTCAACTGAATCTCAAAAGCCACTCCGCCACGCTCGCTGTTGGTGCGAAAGGTGAGCTCGACCGCGCCCGGAATCGGACCAGCCAGCTCGCGCCAACGGGCCTCCAGTTCTTTGGCCTTGATGGCGCGGTCCGCCGCCGGCACCAACTCGACAGTCACCTCCCCTAAGTGCACCGACTGCCCGCCTCCCCCACCCCACGGCGTCGTCTGAAACGGCTGCCCACCAATCGTCGCCAACATGTGGCGGAAAATCGGTCGACCATCGTCCGTCCGGTAAAGCCGCCCCAACTCCTGCGCCGCCGCTTCAATTTTTCCGACGGCCGCGGCCGTCGTCTCGACCGGCACGCCTTCCGGCAACGTCAGTTTGGCGGAAATCATGTCCCCTTCGACCACCGGAAAAAACACAAATGGCACCCATCCGGCACCGACCACGCCCAAAGCGAGCATCAGCATCGCGACAAAGGCCGAGGCCACCGCGTAGCGCCAGCGCAACAGCCGCCGGATCATCGGTTGGTACCACGTCTGCGCCAGCCAGTCGAGCCCGCGGCCGACTTTCTCCTGAATGCGATCCAGCAGTCCGACCCGCTCGCCAACACCACGTTTCCGCAGCGTGGCCAAATGCGCCGGCAGGATGAATTTCGACTCAATCGTAGAAAACAGCAGGGTAGGAATGACGACGAGCGGGATATTGCGCCAGATTTTACCGCCGACGCCGTTGACCATGAGCATGGGCGTAAAGGCCATGACGGTGACCAACACTCCGAAGATGACGACCATGGCCACCTCGAGCGTGCCGCGGGCGGCGGCCACGCGCGGTTCTTCTCCCACCTCGTGAATCCGGTGATACACATTTTCTCCGATGACGATGGCATCATCGACGACCACCCCGAGGACGAGGATGAAGGCGAAAAGCGAGATCATGTTGATGCTGATCCCGAAGAACGGCATGGCACAGATACCGGCGGCAATGGAGATGGGAATCCCCAGCGACACGTACCACGCCAGCTTGGGCTGTAGGAACAAGCCCAGCACGATGACCACCAAGATAAACCCCTGCAAGCCATTGGAAAACATCAAACTCATCCGGCCTTCCAATAAGACCGACTGGTCGTTCCACACTTCGAGCTGCACCCCCGGAGGGAAATTCTCCGGAGCCCGCCGAATGTAGTCCCGCACCAGTTCGACCACCCGCAGAGTGTCCTCCTCACCCGTGCGGAAAACATTGACCAACACCGCAGGCCGGCCGTCGAAACGCGAAAACAAATCCACGTCCTCAAAGCCATCAAGCACGCGCGCCAACTGTCCCAGCGTGACCGTCGATCCGTCCGGCCGCGTCACCACCGTGATCCGCTCGAATTCCGGCGCGGTATAGCGACGTGCCTGCGTGCGAATCATGACTTCCCCCGCGTCGGTGCGCACGGAACCAGCAGGCAAATCCAGCGACGACGCGCGCACGGCGGCCGCCACCGCCTCAATCGTCAAGCCATACGCCCGCAGCGTGTCCTCGCTGACTTCGATGCTCACTTCATAATTGCGGACACTGGCAATACTGACCTGGCTGATCGCCGCCGGACCATTAAAAAGCGTGTTAAAGAATCGATTGAACTTGGTGAGCACACCTCCCTCCGCATCCGGCGGCAGCCGGTAGGTCAGCAAATCATCGCGCACCTTCTCCGCAAACCGCCGTAAGGTAGCCTCGTCCGACTCGGCACTCACCGCCAGACTGAGCACTTGCCCTTTAATCAACAATTCCTCGAGAATCGGCTTCTCCGCTTGCTGCGCAAAGGTATCAATGGCATCCACCCTCGACTTCAAATCCGCCATCACCGAGCGTGTGTCGGCCGATGGCTGCACTTCGACAATGACCGTGCCCACCGATTCGTTGGCATAACTCATCACCCGCTTGACCCCATTCACTCCCTGAATGGCCTCCTCCACCGGGATGATCACCCCTTTCTCCACCTCCTCCGGGGCCGCATTCGGGAAGGGCACGGCAATCGATACCATACCCAGCGCCGTCTCCGGAAAAATCTCCTTTCGCATCTTGAACCACCCGGCGAATCCAGCGGCCAGCATCAAGAACATCAACAGATTCGCCGCTACGGGATTGCGCGAAAACCATGTAACCAGAAACGTCATCGGATCACCAAAGCTCCTGTGTCCAGATCCTCGTTCAGGCCGCCGGGTCTCAGGCGCGCCCCGTCGCGGCTGTGGTCTGCCCGCGCCCCGTCGCGGCTGCTTTTCGCTTTTTCCCCGTCGCGGTTGTCGTCCGTCCGCGGCGTACTCTGTTGCGGCGAGGCGGTGCCACCGTCGATGATTTCAACGGGCATGCCCTCCACCACCGCCGCCAGCGCCGTCAATACCACCCGGTCGCCCGGTTGCAGTCCTGCGCTGACCAGCACCTGACCGGGTTCCTGCCAAACGATCGTCAGCGATCGAAAACGCAGCCCACCCGCCTCATCGACCACCACCACCCGGTCCGGCCCGACCAAGGC
>Ga0315908_10002076_pt1 | contig 14839 bp, 9 predicted proteins | sample LakEriMetagenome_12_FD_203520 | JGI IMG/M metagenome (GOLD analysis project Ga0315908, IMG submission 203520) | Freshwater fungal communities from buoy surface, Lake Erie, Ohio, United States - Buoy 4 MA124 | ecosystem: Environmental > Aquatic > Freshwater > Lake > Lake biofilm | place: USA... | reverse complement strand
ACTAAGGTAAACCTATTTTTATGAACATAATAAATATCCTAACATTTTGTAAGCGTTCTCAACTCATCAACATCGTTACACTAGACCCACTCTTATGGAAATAATAACCTTTACTAAAATCCCATCTTACTCTTCAATACACTTCCAACTCTATAATCCCCACTTATATCTACATAAATTATTAATTAAACAAGTTATTTCTTATGGATCCCTAAATCTCTTTCGATTTGGAAAATTGTGTCATAGAAAGGCAAAAATGGATATTCGGTTAAATCTAGAATTAGTCCAGAAGGGTGGATTTTGAAACGGGATTTGTATTGGCTTAGCACTATTGGATAAGCTAAGATATGTTAAAGACTGTTTTTTATTTGATCTTCTAATTCAATCGAGGCTAATTCCATTGCTTTGTTGAACCGGAACAATTGTTCAGTTTCGGGACAGGAGCATGACTCAATCCAGCTTAGGTTTAGTTTGTTTATTTTTGAGTCTATTCCATGTCTATATTTATAATATTTATAAATATTTATTTATTATTTTTATATACCTAAATTAATATATTAATTTATTTTTATTAATAATTTATATAAATATTAATGCCTGTATTTAAAGTTTCGTTTAATGTTTAAACTCAAGATATTTTCATTTTCATCTTCAAAGTTTTTAGACTATTTTTCAGATATATGAACGTATTATGTAATACCATTATCCTTACAGTCAATAGATTAAAATAAATCATTATATAATTTTAAGAAGAGTTAATCAATGAGTTATTCGGTGATTTAAAATTATATTTTGAAGTTGGATTTCTTAATCAATTAATTTAACACATTTTCAATTACTTCTCAACCAAAATATTTATAAATTAAGCCTGCACTGCTTAATTTATTACTGAAATTATTACTCAAAGTTTCATTGAAATTGTTTTAGTGGTGATCAAATTTATTACGATATAAATCAAATTCATTTCCAATATCTATTAAAATATCTTCTTTTTCATTTATTATTAATTATTTAAGGTTTCTAGTCCTTATAACTTCACTGTCTTTGTACTTTTTTATATACTTTTTTAGCATCATACATCCGAATACTTCGTCCGGATGAAATTTACCATTGTGAGTTATTATTCTACTTATTTTATAAATTTTTTTTATGTAAATCATTATATTTTGAATTATTTTAATTTAAAATTATATATAATTTAATAAATAAAATAAATTTAATATAAATTCATCAATATAATAAATCTTTATAATTTAATCAAATTAAATGTAATAATTGAATTTAATGGAAGAAAGTAAATAAAAAATAATAAATTGTTTAAAAAGCAGTAAATAAATAAATTTTATAATTATAGATTAATTTTAATTCTACAATGAGATTTTTGAAAATTTAACAAAAACAATTGATATTCTAGCTGATAATAAAAATAATTAAGGGGATGATATAATAAAATAAGAAGTTATTATAAAACACATAAATAATATTTCAAAATACATAAAGTTGATTTTAAATCATAAGTAAATATAATTTAATAAATATATATATATATTTAAAAATTATAATACTAAAAATAAATTAATAAAATAGTCTAAAACAATTTAAAATACAAAATGAAATATAATTGACATTAATAGTAATTAGTTTTAACATATTTATAAATAAGATTTTGAAAAAAAGTATAGAATTATATAATTAAGGATATATGTCAAGTATAAAAATAATAATTAAAATACTTGATTGGAAAAATTATTTTTATTAAGATTCAGATAATGAATTAAAAATATAGATTATTAAAGATCTGTATGAAATATAATTAAAAAATTAGTAAAATAATGAGATAATTAAACCGATGGAAATAAAAAAAAATTATAATGATATAATTTTATAAGAAATAACAGAAGAAGAATTATAAAATTTTATGGATGCTATTATTGAAAATAGAAATTAAAATGAAAATAAAGTTAACAATATTTTGGGACTAATAAATAATAAAGTTTCAATATTATATTTAATAAACTTTGATTGTTTTTCTACTTTAAAAGGAATTTAAATGATTTAAAATAGTTTGTAAAATAATTTGATAAAAAATCAAGCAATATTAATAGATTTATATTACTGCTCAATATTTTTCGAAAAAATATTTTATAATTTGAATAATTAAAATCAATAATTATTGGAAATAATTAATTTAATAATAATTTAATATGAAAAAAAACAATACATTTTAACAGATATAAAATAAAAACATGTTTTTCAAATAGAGTAATAGCTGAAATATTTATTTCAAAAATAATTAGTGAAAAAAGAATCACTTGATTAAATAAGAATAAGTTTATACAATAACTTAGTTTAATCTAATAATTTATAATAAAAAATTATAGGATTGAATGAATTTAGAAGATAACTTATGAAGGATAATTAAGATGAATTTAATTAATTATTAATGAAAAATTATTAATTTTAAAATTCAATTAGATGTTTTCTAGAATAAAGAAGTCACGAAGAAATAATTAAAAAGTGTTTGCAAATCATTAAAATAATGTATTAGAAATAACATTTTGATAATATAGAATAATTATTAGAACTATTCGATAATTAACATTCAGAAGTAAAAGTTAATTGCTTTAATTATTTATAAGAAATAATAAAAATCCTTAATTTTAATCATATAAAATTTATTTTATAATAAATAACTGATAAAAATAATTTAAATAATTATGATTATCAGATGATTTTATCACTAGGTAAAAATTTTAATTTGGCAAATCAGTAAGAATTAAATATTTCCTATTTAAATGAAGATGAAAATATTGTCAAATTAGTAGATTAATAATAATAATTAATAGTTTTATAAAATGCTCAATAATTAAATATAGATTAGCACAATACATAATATTAAATTATTTAGTATTTATGGAATAAAGTTAAATAGTCTAATTATAACAAAAGTAATAGAAATTTAGAAGATAATATTGAAAATAATTAATTTATCACTATTAATAATAACTAATTTAAATATTAAGAAAATAACTAGTAATTATATGAAGTGTTTTAAGAAATATTAATTAATAATTTTGATTAATTTAGAATGTTTTTTATTAAAGATTTTGTAGATAATATAAAAAAAAATTTAATGGTTAATTAAATGATGAATTTTATTTAACAAATAATAAACTCTAAATATCCAATTATTAATAAATAATTTAACAATAATAATGAGTTAATTATTTAGAATAGTGAGATAAATTATAATTAATAAAATTATAATAATAATAAATTAAATGAAAATGAAAAATATGAAAACAATTTTGAAAATATTGAATGCTTTGATAAAATTAACAAAAAACAATAGTTAATATCTGTTCTATAAAATTAATATGAAATAATAGATAATATAATTTTAAGTATAATTAATTTGAAAAAAGGATTAATAAATAAACTAAGCAATAATTAATAACAAAATAACTAGAATAACATCAACTAAAATTAAGAATAGAATATCTAGTTAATTAATAATGAAAACATAAATTCAATATTTTATAATGATATAAATAATATTGATAATATTAATTAAAATAACAAGAATAATAATGACGTAAGCAATAACAATGACATATATTTAAATGATGCAAATAATGATTAATAAGTAGTATTTAATGAAAGTAATAATAACACTAAATCTACAATAGACAGTAGTGATGATGAATATGAAAACAACATAAATTTATAAGTATTGTTATTAATAAATGAAAATAACTAAAAAATTTTGAATTAGAAAGAGTATTTGTATGAAATTAATAGAAGAATTGAATTCATAATGTTTTTGATATCTTTCAATCAAGAAGTTATAGTAAACAAACACTTTATTTTATTGAATGAAGTTCTTGTAACTAATGCATTTATAGTTTAAGAATAAGTTTTATTTTTCAATTTCATTAGTTATATTTTTAATAAGATGATTAATGATTCTTAATTTAGAATTCATGAAAATATTGTGAATAATATTTTTAGTGAATTTTCTTAGTTTAATTCTGAAAATATAACTTTGTAAATTTTCAACACAATTGAAAGAATGCTTTGTTTTTATAATTAAGAATTATAGATAATTTAGAAATAATACATTTTTGATTAAAATATAATTGGACTTGATTATATCCTCAAAATATATGTTAATAATAATTAAGTAAGCAATCATGCTCTTGATTTTATTAAAAAGATAATAGAAATGTAATCGAGTTAAAAAACAATGAATCAAATAAAATAAGATCTTATAAAAAAGACGATTGTGGAAATCGAAATGAACTTGAAAAACTATTTTGAGTTAAACAATGATCAGCAATTTTAAATTAAAGAAAAGATAAGAAGATGTATTGATTTATTGATAATTATAATAACAAAATCAATTAATAATAAGAATAATTATTGCATAAAAAATGATGAGAATATTGAGCAAATAGTAAAATTATAGATTTAGAATGAAATAAACAATTGTGTAGGAAGTAAAAAATTTAGTATAGAAGTAAATCAAAATGAATAAATAAAAGAAGTATTGAATTAAGTTTCGTAAATGATTACTCCTAATCATAATCCCAAATAACTCATGATGATTTGTTAAGGAAATATTTTATAAGAAAAAAAGACTTTAAAGGAACTTAAAATACACTCAGAAATGACAATAATGTTATTGAAAAATGAGTATTATTATGAATAAGAATAACAAGAAAAAACTAATAATAATAAAGAAATTGATGTCTAATAATTGGCTTCGATGTTTGAAATGGTTCCTATTTCAGTGATTAAAAAAATATTGGAAATGTCAAATAATGACATAGAACAAGCAGTATTGTATCTAACAGACCAAGATTTAGTTAATAATTTAATTAAAGAATAACAAAAATACATTAATACTTATAATGATAATAACAAAATAAAGATGGAATTAGAGTTGGAAGAATTTGAGAAGGAAGAGGAAAAAATTGAGGAGTATAATGAAGAAATATATGAATTATTATTTAGATTGCTTGAAATAAAGGATTTGGAATTTAATAAGAAGATATGGGGTTTATTATAAGTAATTGCTGTTAACAAGTAGATTGAGAGATAAATTTGGAGTATTTTTGATATTAATGACATATATGAGATTTAAGAATAGAAATGGCAGATGATATTTAGATTGGATTAATTGATTCAAACAATTTATAGGGCTTAAATTATAGAAAATATAGTTAAGTGTAAGTAATAGTAGTAATAGGTAGAGGGAAGTAGTTTTAGTAGGGAGTAAAGGAGGATATGGAGGTTTAATTTTTATTAGAGTTAAGGATTTTAAATATTATTTTAGCAATTATTTTACTTTACTCAATTAATATCATAGAACTAATAAATTTATGATAATTTAAATGACATACAAATATCATAATTATAATATTACTAATAATAATCGCAATAACAATACTCATAATAATAATAATAATAATAGTTTTAATAGTATTAATAATAATAATAATAAAGACTATAATAACTTTATATAAACATAATATAAGAATACTTCATGGCATATGTAAAAGTATAATACAATAAATAAATGCAAAATGAAATATTGAAAATTTTTAATTTTGAATTTCATCTTTAAAGTTTGCTTAGAATTCAAATATCTCCATCATAAAATTGCTCATCATAAACAGTGCCCGTTTAAAAGGAAGTAAAAATAGTAACTTCTTAAAAATCAATGAATACAATCTAAGACTCATAAGCTAACAAATCATCATCAATATCAAACATGACTCCTGCATTTTAATCCCCTTTATAATCTGTTTAAACATCACTTTCAATGAGTCCATCATGTACCACACCAGCCTTAAACAAAAGTGATAAAGATAATAGTATAATTAATATTAAGGATAATTGAGAAATTGTTGATGAATTTAATTAGTTGGTTATTGATATTGGATAGGCAAAGAGTTAAGGTTTGTTTGTTAAGGGATTTGATTTGTTATAATAGAGTTAAATATTTATTGGAATTGCTTAGGGTTATGGAGGGGAATAGGAATTGAAATAGACTTGTTATTAAATTATTTTAGCTATTATTATGACTGATCATAGGGTTATTTAGTAAGTTTTCAAATAAGAGTTGTTTTAGTGTATTATTAATTAGGATCTTATTAATTGTAATAATGTAATCTTGAATAAGTTGGTTTTGTTTATGGTTTTAACTATTAGCAGGCATTTTGATTAGTTTAAGTATTAGAATCTTCCCGATGAGCTAAATAGTTAAAGTCATTCTAAGAGTGATTATTCTGCTATTTTAGATGTAAATTCTAATTTATTTTTATAATATTGTATTAAAATATAATATAAATAAAATATAAATATAATATAAATACAATATAAATAAATATATATATAAATATAATATAAATACAATATAAATAAAATATAAATATAAAAATAATATAAATAAAGTATAAATATAAATATAATTTAAATACAATATAAATACAATACAAATACAATATAAATAAAATATAAATTAAATATAAATACAATATAAATACAAAATGAATGGAATATAAATACAATATGAATACATTATAAATACAATATACATAAAAGCATAAAATATAAATATAATAAAATAAATAGGACCTTGAGAACCCTAAAATATACTTCATTCGGCTGCTATTCCAAATGTTAAAAAGCAACTACCAAATATCTAATGATTGGTTTTACGTTCTTCTTTCATAACTAATCTACTAAACAAAACAACAGAAATTATCATCTATAATGGATATTGACTACATTTTTAACATAATAACAACAAATATCAATAACTTCACACATAACACTCCTTATTTCGCCGGCTATCTTCTTTTAGGTCATACTATTTTGGAATCCAAATTAAATCATAAATTTCCTCACAATTATCAATAGTTATCTGTTAACCTTTTCTAATCTTTATTTTATGATTATAACATCATCAAGAATAATATTTAAAAAAAATAATTTAACTTTATTTAATCAAATTAAATTATAAAGGATAAGTAAATTCGTAAAAGAGCTTTTGATTTTATAATTTAGTTATGTGATTAAAAAAATGATGCTATTTAAAAAATAATGCCTTTTATGTAGAGTAATATTCAGTAAATGATTAAGCTTGATTCTAATATTATTGCTATTAATAATAAACTATCAAAGTTTGTGGGTATGAAAAATTTAGGAGCTACTTGTTACATTAATTCTTTAGTCTAATAGTTGTTTATGATTGAAGAGTTTAGTAATTTAATTTTAAATTCTTAAGTTTATATTCTTGACAGTGAATAAAAAATAATAAAAATTGATAAAAATAATAAAATTATTTAAAAATAATACAAAGATTAACTTGATAATAGTGTTTAATATTAAATGATTGGTTTATTTATGAATTTAAAATTTAGTTAATAAGAATACATAATTCCAAACTAATTTATTAAGAGTATTGATGAAATAAATGGTCAGAAAATAAACTTTAATTAATAGCAAGATAGTCAAGAATTTCTGAATGTTTTGTTGGATAAACTAGATCAGAATTTGAAAATAAAAGAAGAATAAAAGGAATTGATTTAGAAATTGGTAGGGGGAGAGTTAGTGCATGAAATAATTTCAATTGAAAGTGATTATGAAATGCATAGAGAATAAAGTGAAGCTTTTTATACAATTTAATTAGAAATTAAGAATAAAATTAATATTCATTAGGCCTTTGAGTAGTATATACAGGCTGAAATTCTTGATGGAGAAAATATGTATTATTGTGAAGAGTATAATAAGAAAATCAAGGTTAAAAAAAGATGTTCTATTAAAAAATTACCTTAAATACTTATCATCACTCTCAAAAGGTATTATATATTATTAACATATATTAATGACAAAGATAATAAATAATAATAATAATAAGTAAAATAAATAATAATAATAATAAAAATAAAAATAAATTATAATGTTAATAAATAATAATTATGTAAATAATTAAATAGATTTTAATTCGATTTCAACCAAATGATAAAAACAAAGATAAATGACTATTTCGAATTCAGTGAAGAACTAGATTTAGAGCCATACACCTAACACTTTCTTAATAAAAATGTAAGCAAAATACCAGCAACAAAATATTCTTTAAAAGGAATCTTGAATCATATAGGAGATGCAGAAAGTGGCCATTATTATTCTTATATTAAACATGAACAATAATGGTACGAATTTAATGACACAAAAATAAACATATTTGATTTTTCAAATATCGCTAATAATTGTTTTGGAGGTAATTATCATGATCCGTAAGGCAATTCTTATCAAAATTAAAAAAATTCTTATTTGTTGTTTTATTCTCTTAATAATCATGACAATACAAACTTATTAACTGATGATTAATTTTAACAAAATAATAATTATATGTTTAGTAAAGTTGTGAAAAGCAATATCAAAAATAAAATAGCTAAATTATTGTTAGATAATGATAACTATAATTTCATTAAAGAGTATTTGAATGAACTATAAGTTCAGGAAATTTAAAGGGAATAAATTGATAGTTATATTTCTTATACAAAGAAGGATTTTTAATTATTGAGTAATTTGGGAATAGTAGAATCAAGCATGTTATAGAATTATGATAAAGATATTACTATGAAAATTTTCTAATTAGCCACTATTTACTATACTTAAATAGAAGTAAAAGTTTAGGAAACTATTTAATTGAATTTATTGAAATAGATTTGTGATTTATATTATCCTAGCAACTTTTATTTGTTGCATTATTTTATTGAAAATTAGAATATTTTGGCTTAAGTATTAGTATTTAATAGTAGTGAGCAGGTAAAAAAAGCTTATGCTAAACTCATTACTGCAGTTATTGCCAATATTTATAAGGTAGAGTCCTAGTATTTAGATAATCATTTTTAAGTACCTGATTATCATGATAATATTATCACTATTTATTAGCCAATTATTATTAATTTCTTGTAGTTACTTATTAATAATTTAATGAGTTTTTGGAATAATAATCCCAGGCTGATGATATTTTATTATCAAGTTATTAAGTTTATAATCTAATAAGATTATAGAATCATTGATTTTATTATGAATACTTAATTATATCGTTAGATTTTCTAAGTTTTCATTTAACATATCGAAATTCAAAATTAACAACATCATTATTAACAATAGCAATAATAATAACAACAATAATAAGTGATAGAATACGAATAATATATTTTGAATATTTTAGAAATAATAGGAGTTATAATAAGAGGATAGAATACTGAAGGAATGATTCAAATGAATAAAAATAGTCCTTATAGTTTATTTGAATTTAATAAAGAGCGAATGTTATTAGATAAATCTATAATAAGTATATTTTAGACTAGCAACAATTTCACAAAATATTTGATGCCTTTCCATTTTCAGTCTGAAGTTCTAAAATAAATAGTAGTTCATTTATCGTTTGGAGATATAAAAGCATCAATTTTCTATATTCATATATTAATAGATTATATTGTTTAACCTTTTATCATTTAAACATAAGTTGATTCTCTATTTAAAATTATTGAAGCTTTTTTTGCTATTTAAGATTCTTTATTGCATCAAAGAGTTGAAGCTTTTTTCTAACCACTCACTGTTAATTATTATCCTTAATAATTAAATTCTGATTCTAATATTTTGCATTTTCTTACTTTTAAGAAAGATTATGACTCACTTTTTACACTTTTTACTCTTAAATGGATTTCAGAATTGTTTTCTAATCCTCTAATTACTCATCATTTAAAAAATTATTATCACGTAATTCATAATATTTTTATTTAATATTATTTTTACATAATTTTATTCATTTTTTAATTTTTAGCAAATTTAATGGTGTTTTGATTTTATGATTTCAATTTAATAAAATTAATAATAACTTAATAAATAAATTACTTATCTCCCTATTTTAATAAATTCAACTTTTAATAAGTTATCATAAATATTTTAAGAAAATATTAATTTTTATTAAGTAGAACAGCAATAATTTAAATTTCCTTTTTAGCAAATTAATAACAACACTAATTAAAATGAATAATTAGATAATAATATTAATTTTAATAATAATTTAGATGATAGTTTTTAGCATAAAATAAATTAAGAAGATATTTAAAAAGAATTTTGGGATGAAGATTAGTAACAAGATTAAGATTTAATTATAAGTATAGAAAAAAAAGATAATATTCATAATTAAAGTTTCAATTGATAATTTATATATTATATATTGTTTTATAATATTTATATTTTTTATTAAACTATTTATAATTTATTATATTGTTTATAAAAACACATAAAAATTAAAATAATAATTTACTATTTGATTGATAAAATTTTCTCTTTAAAATTTTTAATTATAAAAACATTTCTATTAGAATTTTAAATAAAATAAAAATTTTAATATATATTACTATTCATATTAAAATTTTTCAATTTTCTATTTTAAGATTATAATTATTAAATTTACTATTTGATAATTTTATTAGTGTTTTTGAAAAAATATATAATGACTAAATATCAGAAACCTTATTTAGAATATTTAATAAAAAAATTAGGCAAATCACCATCAGTTAATTTTTAATTATACAAAATAAAAAATATTTCATTCATGTTATTATATTATTTCTATAATTTTAATACTTGGGATTTTTATAAGAGTAATATTATAGTTAAACCCATTAATAACAAAATTTCATAAAACACATTTTGAAAAAATTTAAGAAAAATGGAATAAATAAAATTTTTTTAACATTAAGTTTTTAAATTAAAATATATTTCTTTTTAAATATTAAAATTTATATTTTTTACTTATAATTTTAAAATAAAATATAATTTTTTAATTCCAAAATAAAAATATTTTTTTGAAATAATTAGTTTATAAATAAAATATAATTTTATAGTATACATATTTTTTTAATTCAATTTCATTATAATTAAATTTTCTTATCAATAATAAATTTCATACTTTAAAAATTTTATCCGACATAATATATAATTATATAAAATTAATTAAATATTTCTATTCTATTTTAAAAAAAAGCTATAAAAAGATTATAAGGAAATAAAAATATATTTAAGTAAATAAAAGATTGAATTAATATAACAAATATCAAACGCAATAAGTTAATATATAATTATAATAAATTCATTAAATAAATGGAGAACAAATAGTATTTATTTAAATTAATATTAGTATATAGATAATTACTTCGACAGAATAGTCTGTCATCTAACAACAATTAATAAATTATTACTGATTTACCTATGATTTATATAAACTTAACTGAAAATATAAAATATCAAGCATAAAAAGATAAGTCATTGGAAGCTGATGAATAGACTTTAAAAAAATATAAATAATTCAAAAATCATAGAGAGTTCATTACTTGAGACAAATTTGATATCAATCATAAAATTCAACTACTAAAATAAAACAAAGCTTTAATTGAGAAAGACCCAGGTAAAGATAGGAGAGAGTATAAAAATAACAATATAAAAATATAATTAAATAAAAATAATAAACACAATAATAACTGTAATAAAAGTAATAATATCAAGAGTAAAAATAAAAATTAAAATTAATAAAAAATAATATTAATAATAAAAAGATACTGGTTAAGCATAATAGGAGAAGACCAAACTGAAGTGTATTTCCAAATATTTGATAAAGTTCGTAACTCTTTAACAAAACTAAAATACAGAGAATATGACCTGATTCGAGCTAAACAAGATCTATTAGAATTCATGGGAGTAAATGATAAAGACCCAATCTAATTCAACAAGTAAAAATTATTAAAAATAAAAAATATTAATAATACTTAAAAATAAAAGAATAATGAATATTGTGAAATGCATAATGAAATAAGAACCATTTTATAATTACTCAAAATTGTGGGTGATTCTTGCTACTATAATGGTTAAAACTTTTGAAGATGAATAGACTTCATTTTATTTTACTTATTTTGTGTTGGAAAAAATATTTCCATATGTAATTTATTATAGAATTTATTTTAGAATTTCTTTAGGAGTGAGTTTAGATAAGCTTGCAAGAATATTTATGTCAAAATGTGTATGAATTTTGTTAATTTATTAATTCCCGATTTCTAGTTGATATTCACTTTCAAGGATAAGAATAATAGAGATAATCAGGATTCTTATATCATTTTTATGCAAAAAGCTATTGAAGCTTAATTGGAAATGTTATTTTATAACTCGTAATTTACTATTATAATAAATTATATATTAATTTATTATAAATATAATATAATAATTCTATAATGAAATGATTATCATTATGATATGAAATTATTATATGATAATGATATGATAATAAAATAATAATTTATAAACAAAATAAATAATATGATATTATAATCTATAATATAAATAAAATAGAAATAGCAAATAATAATCTATTCTTCGATTACTAGATTACCTGTTTGTCTACAAATATAAACTACTGCTAAAAATGCAAATAAAAGCAATTGAAATCCTTTATTCAGATATAAAATCTACAATTTCATCAAAATTAGACAAGAAAAGTGAAAACCCTTTAATAGACATGATTTACTGCATAAGTCATCTCCATAAATTTCTAAATAACTCCAATGTACATACTACAAAAATGATAGATTATTTAGAAAACATCTTAATAAATAGATTATATGAAGATGCAATGGAAATTTAATTTGGAAAATTTGCTTCAAAGGCAGTTAGTGAAGAAATGTAAGACAAGTTTGAAAATAACACTAATCTATAATTAATAAAAAAAGTATTGGCTTAATTGCATATTACCAATTAGTCTATTACTAAAGAAAAGTTCTAAGAAATATCTGATCTGTTAGATCTAAAGCCACTAAAAATATATGAAATACCCAATTTATAAAAAATATTAAAATGTGATCACAAAGACCCAACACAACGAATATTAAACAAAGAACAACTAAAAAGTGTATTAGCATTATGTAATTCCAACAAGAATGATAAAGTAGAAGACATAAATTTCAGATTTTAATTACAATTAATATCAAAAAATAAAGCAGATGTAAAACTAACTTCCTTATATATGTTATCATGCAATCAAATTTTGTAAGAATAAAATAATCTGAACAGTGAAGCAAAACTGAATCAAAGACTTGACAAAATAAATTTCTAAAGAGTCTTATTTGAATTTGAAAACAATTTTGATTTTAGATTATGCTATTACAATAAAGGAAGCAGTTTATTACATCATTTTAAAGATGATGGAGTGTTAAGATCAGATTTGATAAAATATGTGATGACTGAAGAACAAGGATTTTATAATTACATGATGGTTTAAGCAATAAATGGAAGTAAGTTAGAGAATAGTTAAGCAGTGTATTAATATAGTCATTTTATGAGTCATGTTTAATATTTAAAGAGTAAGAATTAGGTAGTTCCAGTAAAAAAGGATTAGTTTAATTAGGCTAATGAAGTATAAGGGTAAGTTAAGGAAGTTAAGGCAGAGATTAAGTAGGAATAATAGTAATAGGCTTAATAATAATAATAATAATAGCTTAATAAACCAGTTAAATTATCTGATAGATTAAAGATATTGTAGTAAAAATAGTAGTTGCCTGAACTGCCAGAGTAGAAAAATGTTGAAATAGAGGAGTAGTAATAGTAGTTGTAATAATAATAATAAGCAGATATAAATGTATAAATTTAATCATAATAATAAGCTGAACCATAATTACCAAAATAATAACCATCATAGTAATAATAGATTGTTTAAATAAAAGGTTAAACTTAATAATAATAATAATAATAATAATAATAATAATAATAATAAACACAGCAATAACAAATTATTTAAACAAAAAGTTAACCATCATAATAAGTTTAAATGAAGTAACAACCTTTTTTCTAACCTCAATCATAATAACAAGTATATAAAGAAGATGATGATGCAAGAAGAGAAAGAGTATTCAGGAAATACAAAAGAGATGGAGTGTAACAAAAAGTAATAGATAATGCATAAAGTGAATCAGATGACGAAGATTCATATTTGGATAAACGAAAAGTATACAACAATAAAAATTTATAAATTGATGAAAACTCAGTAATAGAAGCAAAAAAACGTAAGAAATAATTATAGAAATATGGAATGCAATTATAAACAATTGAAGATGACTTTAAAGAACGATATGACACTAATTATTTTGAAGAACAAGCAAACAAATTTATCATAAATCCATTTCAAAAAATATAGAATTTTTTCATCTTTAATACGAACAACACGATGAACACAATGATTGACATTGACGAAGATGAAGATGATGATGATAAAAAAATAGTGGATAATAATAAGTAAATAGAATATATGGATAGGGAAAAAGAAGAGAAATAATTGTAAAAAAAGATTTAGGAAGAATTCGAGAAAGCTAAAGAGGATGTGGTAATTGCGAAGAATGATTACTTAAATATTATGTATCGGAATATTTATTTGGATGCATTAGTGAAGGTTGTTGATTAGAATATTGTGGATAAGGGCAAGAAGGATGCAGGATTATAGATTCATATTGAAACGGAAGTCAGTAGACATGATTTTGAATTAAGTTGTAATATGGAAGATCTTGAAGTTTTTGTTTATGGAATGGCTAAGAAGGATGCTATGGTTGATGCTAGTGCTATTGTTTTAAAGGAAGAGTTGTTGGAGGATGATAAGTTTGAAGTAATTATTATAATATTATCATATTATCATATTATCATATTATCATATTATCATATTATCATATTATCATATTATCATATTATCATATTATCATATTATCATATT
>Ga0315908_10002075_pt1 | contig 14844 bp, 7 predicted proteins | sample LakEriMetagenome_12_FD_203520 | JGI IMG/M metagenome (GOLD analysis project Ga0315908, IMG submission 203520) | Freshwater fungal communities from buoy surface, Lake Erie, Ohio, United States - Buoy 4 MA124 | ecosystem: Environmental > Aquatic > Freshwater > Lake > Lake biofilm | place: USA... | reverse complement strand
ACATCCTTTACTGTTGTCTTCCCTCCAAAAGAAGGTCCAACTAACATCACACCGAATCTTACATTTAATGTTTCATGAAATTACAAAACTTTCTTCACAAATTCTTATTATTCTCCTAAATTCATTTCTTCAGAAACTTCCATTACTGCCTTACCTAATTCCTAATTTGGTTAATCTATGATTTATATTCCCTAAAATAAATCACCGACTATGGCATTAAATAAAGGCAAGTCTTCATTTAAAAACTTAGGAATATTACTATCACACATTGCTTTAATGAGTAGAATATCTTCCTTTTAATCAGGATTATTTCTTTTAAGATTTCCAGCCATGACCAAGACACTTTTAAGTGCTCTCATTCCAAAATCATAATGCTGTTATTGAGATAACTGTTCACTGGAAAGAGCAAAGAGTTTAGTCATTTTAATTGAGAGAGTGGAGGCATCTGAAAATCCTTCAGAAAAAAGCATGATTTCAGCAATCATAGCATAATTAGGAATCATCATACTGACTGGTCTGAACAAAACTTTTAGATTATCAGGTAGTTCTGTTCTGCCTGCATATCCTGGGTTCATAGTAACAAAGATACCCAACTGATTATTCAATTTGCATTATTTTCCAAAGAACTGGAAAGTGTCCTTCTCCTTATTGAAGTTTAGGAGTGCTTCTCTGATTTACAAAACTTACTGAGCAATCACTGATAATACTTCGATGTCGATTCTGTTGAACTCATCTAAACAAGTCCATGAGCCAGTAAAGGCCAAACCACTGAATAACTTAGCAGTCATTTTAACATTGACTTGATCAGAACAATTAAAAACTAGACAGAATCTTCCTAAAGATTTTGCTAGATCTTTACATGATTCAGTTTTGCCTGTTCCAGCTGGTCCTTAAGGATTAGCTCCTAATTTGATATGAAGTGCTCCTGTGATAGTCATCCAACACTTGTCAGTTAAACTAGTGATAACCAATCGAGTAGTGGCTCCGTAATATTCATTTCCATAATCCAATTAGGAGTTCAGTTGTTTCGAATACACCAATTCATCTTCAAGATAAAACCTTAATTACTTTTACCAGTTGAAGTCGAATATGTTACTCACATCAGCTTAGATCAGTTGTTCTATTATATCTCTGTAATGAACATCCTATGTAATTAGAGCTACTATTGATCTTCTTTAAGCAAAGGTTAAATATCCTTTAATAAGACTGACCAATTCATCCAATTGCATTACATTTATTTAGTACCATTATGCCAATGGATCTTCTGAATCTGGAGATAAATAATTGTCCTCAGTAATCTTAGTCCAATAAATAGCATCTACTGTGAGAATAACTTGACTACAGAATTATAATACCCACTGGATTCTCTCAGTGTTGTCATTTTAATAACTCAATGCACTTTTCTTCATTTAATTTTTCAATGCTTATTGCATTTAATGTTCCACTTATCTCATCCATTCTTCTACTGCATCTCCTCTGAAACTACAACTCTTTAGTTCTACTCTCTCTTTTTCTGGAGATATCATCGCATTTGCAGTTTCTCCTTTCGATCCTTCTAATTCTAGTTCATCTATTCCATCAAATACTTTCTGCAAATGCAATTATATTTCTATAGGAATTTTTACTGTCGATAATATTTCTAATAGACTTTCATTAGAGAGAAAGAAGAATCTACCAAAATCTTATCTTTTTTTTTCTAAGAAGTCTTCTAATGCTTTTTGAATTTAATCAAACAGCTCATTATTCTTTTAAAATAGCTTATAAGTAGACTATGTGGAAAATTCTTCTGCCCAAGTTTTAGCAGAACTGTTTTCTTTTGCTTATTTCATTTTTTACTACCACTTGCTACTAGCAACTTAAAAACTTTTACTTTCCTTAGCTAATCCGATATTGCTTCCGCCTGAAAGAACAGGTTCAAGATAAATCCAATTCCTTTGATGGAGAATCCACTCATCAAGCAATAATTATAAATACCTAAACATTTTAACTTAAACATCAACTCTAGACCTAATAGTATCAACAAATCTACTGGCCATGATGTTATTAAGACTCATAAGATTATCATCTATCTTAGCAATTAACTCTTCTAAGTCTCCTAAAATATACTGGTTCTTCTTGTCTTTATATTGGGTAATGTTCAGGTTGGCAGTCTTCCAAAATAATTCAACCTGGTTTAACATTTTTACTAATTCTGCTCCTTTAATTGCTTTAAGTTGGATTTCAGCTAGTTACTCTTTGACTTTGACAAGTCCAATTTAGATGAAAGAGTTAATTGTAATCATGATATCATTTCTATCATGTAAAACATTTGGATTGTTGGTCAATTCAATTGCTACTTGTCTGATTTCTTACCATTCTACTTCTTTGATGCTTTCATCCTTCATAATAAATAGGATTTCCACTAGTTCTTTAAACTCTATCACATCTTTTCTAAGTAATTTACATACTTCGTTAAACTCCTGCTCCTTTAATAAAGCTCCTGATATTTTTACTAGACTATCACATTCTTTCTAAAGTAATTAATGTTCCACTCTCATAAAATGAGCATTATACCATCGGAATTTTATTTTATCCAATGTTTCTCTTGCTTTCCATAATTTTACAACTGATTAATATTCTTTTTTCATTTCTTCAACTTCTTCGAAAAATGTTTCTTCCAATTAAAGAATTTATTAGAAACTATTAATTTGTTTACTTCTTTTAATTTTTTCTTCTACTCTCTCTTCTAATGAATTGAGCATATTAACAACATCAGTGATTTTAGCTTATAAATTTCCTACATCGCTTTATCTAATTTCATTAAGAATTTCTTTACTTTCATTATTAAGTTCAGGAATGAGTTTTTCCAATTTAGATTTACACTTACTTGTATTAGTATCAATAGCAGCCAAACTTTCCTCATACTTTTTATTCATAGTAGCTAATAATTTGACAGTATCTTATGCTTTGCTTTTGATGTTTTCACCCATCTTGACATTATATTCGACTAATAACTATCTTAATGCCTCTACATCTATTTTGGCATCTTCAAAACTATTCAATTTCTTTCCAAGTACTCCTAAGAATTCAACAAACTCACTATACTATTCTACATATCCAAAAGTAGTCTCACTAGGAGTAAAATTCATTCTATTGTTTTCTTCAGTTATCATTTTTGATAGCTTCTCACTCTTTTCCAATAACAATTCAGGCAATTATTAATGTAACTTTTGTATAATTTATTTGGCACATAATTTTATTTTGTCCTTTAAGTTCATACTATCTAATAAAAAAATTCCTAATTCGGCTCTTGTTTCTAATTATTTGAATTTTTCATCTTGGTCAGTCAACTTTATGATGTTACTTCTGATTTCATCTACTTCCATTTTATTAAATTTATCCATATCGACTTAAATGTTTTCATTGAAAATAATAATGAATTCATTTAAATATTGAGTGTATTGCTAAACAAACTAGAAACTTTACTAAATTTCTCTTTATAAGTCTTTCTACAACTGATAAAACTCTTTGTCTTCTTAAATAGCCATTTGGAACTTCAAACCATCATCGGCAGTATTATCTTCAACTTCATTTGAATTATCATCTTAAATATTATAAATTTGGAAATAATCCTAATTGATAAAATACTTGTGCTTTATACATAACCTTTGAACACTTTTGACTACTATTTCATCTATCATTTTACAAATCTAGTCCTTACTAGGATTGTAAGTGATTTCATCTTTATGATGGAATATTTCATTGATGAGCCAACAATTATTCCTGAGAAAATCTTAATTATCCAATTTGCCTTTAGCTGATAAGTTATTGGATTGGATATTTTTAAGAATATTATTAGAACCATTCTTAATGAGATTGATTTTAGAGTTCTTAATCATATAATCAGACAACTTGATGAATTTCTATAATCTCTTATAATGAGTCCTGATTGTGGCTTCTTCAGTATATGGCATTTCTTTATTAGACTCATCTCCTATTAACATAGGTACTTTCTCCTCTGAATCCTATTATGCTGCAATTCTGCTTTCCTGCTTGAAATTTTGCAGACTTATATTACAACTCTCAATTAATATTTTTTTAATTGTGTCTTCAAAGCTCTCTATTTTCTTTTCAAGGAATGTGACTCTAAAGTTTTCTTATTTCTTCATGAACTCTTATAATCTAAAAGGTTAAGTGAATCCTAATTCCATAATTTCTGTGTTGGATAGATTTAGACATATATTCTGGATTTCTTTAAGAGGATTTCCCAAATTGTGGTCTAATAATAATAGATTACTCTCTAAGACAATTTGACATTCTCTATAAATATTCCGTTTGGTAAGTCTGTTCCAGATTTAGAAGTTTTTCCATCTCTTGTAGTCTTTGAAGAAGTTAATTTTAAGCAGTTTTTAATAAATTGTTCTCTATTTATTCCACTCATCTAGAGTGATAAACTCACTGTTCCCATTTTGGAAGTGGATCACTCCTCTACTACTCATTGTAATATACTCACTTTCATTTTTATCTTTATATTCCACTATTGTCCAATCATAGCTGTTTTTCCCTTTGTTCAAGTAACAGAATTCTTATTGCATTTCGGGGTCATTCTGAACTAAACTTATAAAATCATCTGGAGTAAGTTAATATTCATCTTAAACTATACTCTATTTCTTTTTTAAATTTTATTCTTATTATTATGATTTGTTTTAATTATTATTTGTTTTTATTGTTGATTTTGATTTTTTCTGTTTATAGTCTCTAGATAGGTTATTTTTGTTGATTTTGGATAAATTTTATGGGATTGTTTATTGCTAATCTTAATTATTATTGATTTCTGCTAAGAGATCCTTATGGAAAATACTAGGTTCAATAGAATCATTAAGCAATGAAATTTAATTCTGATTATGAAGTACAGTGGACTGCTCAAAGATCTTAGTTGATTTTTGATTATCCTTAATATCTAAATGATGATCAGGCTTTGAGATTTTGATTCTTCCTGTTTCATACCTAAGATTAGCTACAGTATTAATTGAACGCATTATATTCCTTTGAGATTGACTTTGATTTAGAGAATTTATGTTTCCATAAGTTTAGTCTTGTTAATCAGTAGTCATTAGAATCTGGTTCTGATTTTCCATTCTTTTTTTTAGATATACTTTTGGCATCAACACTCCACTGCTTTTGTTTTAGGTTAAGAAAAGGTCTTAACTCTAATTACTTAATCCTAGCCTGTTCTTTATTGTGCTGTCTGGTTTGAAGTTTTTATACAGCCGAGATGTTAAGCTTACTTGCTGTTAATATTGAAGTTAATCATATTACTCATATTAATCGTTATCATTTTCAAACTCTTGTTCTTAATTCTAATCCATTTTAATTATTATTTTAAGTTATATTATATTATTTTATATATATTCATTTATAATTATATTTATTTTCATCTACATTTATATTATATTTATTAATATTATTGTATATCTAATAATGGATGTTGAATTGACTAATGAAGAAGATCTTTTGATGTTTTTAAGTAGGTAAAAAAATAATAATAATAAGGAAAATTAGATACCAGCTTAGTTTAAAAATGGTAAAATTATGTAGCAATTTATGTGGAATATTTAATTAATAAAAGAAATAAGGATTAGATGATTAAGAGTTAGAGTGTATAAGTATGTATATAATATAAATAGGTAGGTTAATGTGGATAGAATATAAAAATGAGCTACAATGATTTCCATAAAAAGATACTGGATTTGGACATGTTTGGGGAGATGAATATAAGAGATAAGCTAGATAAAAATGAGGATGCATTGTTGTTTGACATGATTGAAGAACAAAAGTGATTATGTATAATAATATCAGATCACAATTCTATATGTGATGTATTTTCCTGCAGTTTCACTGTTACGTAAAATCTTTACTACTTGTCCTTTCTGTAGTCCCAGATAACGAGCTACAGGATCACTTTGTTGGATTCGAGGTAGTTAGCTCTCTTTAACTCAACTAATTATTATCATATATTTATTATTATCATCGTATATTTATTATCATGTATTTATTATTAATATCATATATTTATCATCGTATACTTATTATTATTATTATTTTAATTATTGTTATTATTACTATTTATCCATTAGCTTCTTCTTCTCTTAGTCTGAGATGAGAATATGTTGAGGAACTAATTCGTGTTAAGTAATGTTGACTAATAAATCGTCTTATGTAAATACTTCTAAATAAACTATAGCAGCTAGTTTCTATATTGTTTGATGAACTATTTTAAAATTCTTTATAATACTTTTCAAAACTAATATTCCTCTTTTTAAATCTCTTTGTACCATATAATTCACCTATTCCTCTATATTGCTTACTGATAATTTTTCATCTTCGAAAAATATCACTAATAAACTATCATCTTCTTTCTTTTATTTTTAATTTAATATTTACATCTTCTCTATCTACTTTGACTAGCATTTACTTTCTATTGTTATATTTATCTTTAAACTCTTCAATTGATTATGCCCCATAGTTGTCAGGAACTAAGTATCCTCTATCTTTAAGCATCTATATTATTGTTTTCTAAACTCTAAATAGCTTTGTTACCTCTTCTGTATCCATTTACTAATTAATAATTTATATTTAATAATATTTAATATCATTAAATATTATATAATTTAATCATAATTTATATTATTATTATGTTAAATAATTCTCTAAAACACTCAATTTGTTAAAATGATATTTCTCATTTTAACTAACTAGTAATATTTAAATTTATTTTAAAATTTAGTTTGTTTATTTAGATATTAATAAAAATTAAGACCAAATATAAAACACATTTACAAATCTGATTTTAAATTTAGGCGCTAATGTATTTAATTTGATTTATTTTTATAAGATAATGAAATAAGTATAATAAAATAAATGCAATTTAATAATTTGGAAAAATGGAAATATTGAAACATTAAAACAAGCAAAATAATTCAATATAAATTGTGTTAATGTTTTATGGGTTCAAAAGTAAAAATTATATTTTTTTAGATTAATTTAAATTAACTTTAATATTCAATTAAATATAAATTAGCAATAAATATAATTTATATTTTGATATATAATACAAAGTTCAATAGAAGAAAATAGACCAGCAAACTTAGATGAATTTTTAATAAATATCGATGAAACACTTAATTTACTTCTAATAGATAATATTTAAATGAATTTTAAAAGATAATCTTTGAATTGTTAAATAAAAATTAATAATTTTAATTCAACATAATTAAAATTTAATAAAGATTCATTTAATCTTAAATAAGAATGTTAAGATTTATCTATATTTAAAAAAGTTAAACAATAGAAAGAAACAAATATCAAAACAGAAATATAATTTTAATAAAACAAATTAAAAGATAAAAAAGAAATTTAGGATATTAATCAAATTAAAAAAGAAAAATAGTCAAATATGTTATCTTATTTTTAGAAAAATAATTAGATTTAAGATTAATTTAAATGTAAAAATAATTTAAAAAAATAAATAATAATATCATTTTATGATTTAGAAATTAATGATTAAAATTTAATAAAGGAAATAAAAAATAATGATTATGAAATAATTTTAGAAGATAATAGTTATAACTAATTTGATATATTAATATATGGTAAAACATTAAAGAATAATTATTAAACTTGCTATGCAATAGCAAAAAAAATTCCTATTACTAATATTAATTAAATAAAACATGATTTAATTAATAATTTAATAAATTCAGAAAAAATAAAAGAAAACAAAGCTAATTTAAGTTATGAAGAAAGAAAAAAACTATTAGATAAAATAAGATTTTATGTTGAAAAATCTTAAAATAGAAAGAAATTTTAAGAGCTAATAGAAATTTATGGAGGAATAATAGTAGAAAATGAAGATTTAATAAGAAGTGCGGATATTTATATTAGTTAATATTAAATAAAATAAAGTTAAAAAGAACTTGAAATTCCTAATCATGTCTTTAGTTTGAACATAAATTATATTTATGACAGTATTTTATTGAATGAACTTTAAGGAAAAAATTAAAAAAAATATCATGCTTTTATATGATTTATAATAATTGTAAAAATATTTATATTGTAAATATCAAAATGAATAGTAGATTAATTGTAAAAAACATCCCAAAAAATATAAGTGAGTAACAAATAAAAGATTTATTCAGTAAGTAAGGGGATGTGACTGATGTAAAAATAATATTCAAGGACAAAAAGAACAGGAGATTCTGTTTTGTCGGATTCAAAAATGAAAAGAATGCAGAAAAAGCTTGTAAATACTTTAATAATACTTATATTTAAACGTCAAAAATAACAGTAGAAGTTGCAAAATTAGTGGATGATAAATCTTTGTTAGATTCACATGTATGGAGTAAATACAGTTAATAAAAATAAAAGGAACTAAAAAAAAAATACCAAATATTATAAAAAAATGATAAAAATAATAATGATAATAATGATGATGATAATAAAAATGAAAATAATTAAGAGAGTGATTTTCTTAGTTAAGAAAAAGCAAGAAAATATTAAGAGTTTGTATAATTAATGAAGCAATCTAAAAGTGTGAAAACAAGTTCATGGGCTGATAATATACTTGAACATAGTTAGGACTAACAAAAAAAGAAAGTTAAGAATAGCTAAAAAAAAGTAGTGGATGAATAATAAATAATATATAAAGAAGTTGATATTTCAAATTCAAAAGTAGGGATGAGTAACAAACAGGTTCACATTAAGTTTAATAATGATAATAATAATAATATTAAATAGAAGGCAATTGAAAATATCAAAGAGAAGAAATAGGAAGAGGTAGAGAAAAAAGAAGTAGAGAAAGAGAAAAAATATGAAGAAGTGGTAAAGATAGACAGTAAGAGATTATTTGTATTAAATATTCCTTACACGATAGAAGAAAGTGAATTAAGATAATTGTTTGAAAAATATGGAGAAGTGAAATAATTAAAAATAATATAGGATAATAAGAAAATATACTGTATAACTAATAAAGAAAATATCCAATATAACAAGGGGTATTGTTATGTAACTTATGAACATGAAAATGACTCTTTATTAGCCTTTAGTTAGTTGGATAATTAAATAGTGTGGGGAAGAATATTACACGTAAGACCAGCATATCAAGAAAAAAATAGTGAAAGTAAATATCAATAATTGAAAAAATTAAATCAGCAGAATTTCAATATTGAATAAGAAAAAACATCTTACAAGAAACTGAAGAAGAAAAGTCAATTAGATTATTAAACAAACTGGTCTACTTTATTTTTAAACTAGAATACAATAATGAACTACATAAGTGAGAAGTTTAACATAGAAAAAAACATGATATTAGAATAACAAGATTCGGAAGAACAGGCAGTTAGAATAGCATTAGCTGAAACTGAAGTTATTTAAGAAACAATACAATTTCTAAAGTCATAGAAGATGGACTTAAGTTTCTTGGAAGAAGATAGGTCTAAAACTATAAGGAGTAAGAAGGTTATATTAGTGAAGAATATTTAATATGAAATGAGTTAATAAAATATTTAGGAATTATTTGGATTTTACGGATTAATTGAGAGTATTATATTGGCTCCTAATAGGAGTATAGGTATTGTTGAGTTTGCTGACGAGACTCATGCTAATAATGCTTTCTAATAGCTTAATCTTTTTAAGTATAAAGGGTTACCTTTGTATTTGGAATGGGCTCCTATTTAATTGTAAAGTCAATCAGTTTAAGTAGAGGTTAAGGATATTTTTATTACTTAAAATTATTCTAATATATTATTTGTTAAGAATCTTAATTTTATTACTGATGAAAAAGCATTAACCGATTTTGCTACTTAGAATCATGTTTATTAAATTAAGTCTGTTAAAATAGTTAAAAATAAAGATAATTAGTCTTAGGGATATGGGTTCATTGAATTTTATAATAATGAATAATTATAAGAAGCTTTGAAAAAACTATAAAATAAATTACTTGATAATCATTTGCTGTAAGTCAGTGTTAGTTAAAAAAAGCAAAAAGAGGAAGAATAAATTAAAGTAAAAAAATAAAACAAAAATTAATTAAATGATGATAAAAAAGCAAGAAATAAAATAATTGTTAGAAATGTAGCTTTTGAAGCAACGAAAAAAGATATTCAAGATATTTTTAAATCATTTGGAGAAATAAAGAATACGAGGCTACCTAAAAAGTTAAATGGTTAACACAGGTAAATAATAATAATATATATTAAAGAGGATTTGCATTTGTTGAGTTTTTGTCGGTTGAGGAAGCAAAAAATGCTTTTGCTGCTTTAAGCAATACTCATTTATATGGAAGGAAGTTGGCTATTGAGTGGGCTGATGAAGATGAATCTTAATTAAAATGAATTTATTTTTATATATTTCATTTTTATTATAAAAATATTTTATTTTAAATTTCATTATTGTATGAAAATAATTTCTAAATTTAATTATTTTATTAAATTTTTTTTTATTTATATTTAATTATTTTTAAAAAAAATTATTAGTATTTATTATTATTATAATGAGTTCATTTTAATCTATTTTTCATTATTATTCTACTTTTAATAATAATAAATTACTTTATTACTCTTTTCTGATTCTATCTAATTCTTGTTCTTTTTCCTCTAATCTTTTTAAAATTGTTTATTTTTCATTCAATTAATCATCAATAAACCTATAAATACTATATTTATTTTACTTTTTGTATTCTGATAATATATTATTAAATTTTGTTTTTTAGTCATTATATTTTTCAATCATTTTAATTTCTCTTAAAATATTAGCTATATATTACTTTTCTTCAATAATTTCTTTCTAGGACCTAGTTTTATATTCATAATATTTCAAAAAGCAATTTTGTAATCTAAGATTGAATATATTATTAATTTCTCCTTATTCTAATTATTAAATTTATTTCCATTTCTATATTTTGTATTTATATTTTTTAAGATAATAAAGAATAACTCTTGCCTTATCTTTTTTTATTTAATCTATTGGAATTTTAATATAATCTATATTTAGCTTGACTCATTATTTTAACTATAAAAATTCATAATCTCTTTGAGTTTTCAATTAAATCTATTTTATAACATCTTTAGTTGATTCTTAATAATTTTTACTTTAGTTATTTTATTAAATATCATTTTTCATATCTTAAATTTCTAAAACTCCATATTAATTATTGTTTTAATTTTGTTTCAATATTTTTTAAGTTTATTTTTTTTTATGTTATTTGGAATAATTTGGTAGATATTCGTTTTAATTTTGAGCGATTTCATCTATAACATTAAAATTTGAAATTTAATTATTCATAAATTAAAAATAATATTAAATTTAATATAAAATCAAATAAATTAAAATAATTTTTAAATTCTATAAATCCCGAGTTCATAATAATCATTTTTATTAATAAAAATTTCTTAATAAATTTTGGAATTATCCATAATATATGATAAACCATTAAGGACTGAATTAAATTCAAGCCTTTTAAAAAATATAATATTATTATGATAAGAAAAAATAGTGAAAATATAATTTACATTTAAGTATTAAGATGAATTTATTAATCTTAAGGTAATTCAGTTATGAGTTAATTTTTAAAAAAATTTGACAAGTCATTTATTTAAAAATTACCTCCAGTTAAATAAATATTTCAATAAAACTATTTTTATAATTATTAATCAAAATCAGATAAACAATTGATCAAAGTGTGATGAATTCCTCCTTATTATATACCAATATTTTAAGGAAATAAAAAGATGTTTTTTAAAAACTACATTTCATTAGAAAATACTATTTTATTAGAGTAAGGAATCTAACTCAATTTTACAAGGTCGTTTTCTATATAACCATTTTATATAATATCACCTAATATGTATCCAACTTTATCATTATTTTATTTCAATATTTGGTGCTTGATTTCTTAGCAAAGAAAAAACTAATTCTTAAGATTTAAATACTTATAAGATATCATATCTTTTAAATAATTTGTTATTAATTTCCCGCCTAAATCTATTCAAAAAATTTTGTTGCTCAAATTTTTATTAATTATTGGAACTATATAAGTTGCGCTGTGACTTGAATCAATCAAAACAGAAAAGGAGTCTTTTATTTATTAAGCAATGCAAAATTAAGGATTTACGATTGAAATATTTTAAAAATAATAATATTCTAATAAAATTTAAACAATTTTATCAAGAATATCAATAGGGGTTAAAATTTATAAAGTTATTATTATATTAAACTAATTTTAAGAATTTATGTTAATATTATAAATTTAAAATATTCGTTCCCAAATGCTTGTCTAATTATCTAATTTTGTGATTATTCCTCTAGTAGTAGAGTTTATCAAGTTAGAATTATTTTCTTCATTTATATCAATTTAATCACACACATTTATTTGCCCACTTTATTTGTTTATAAACTTAACATTCAAAAAATTATTATATTTATCATTCAAGATAGTCCGTATGTTTTATGACCCATTATCAATTAACAAAGTATTACTCTTTTGTATCATTTTATTTATTGATATATTATAATTTATATTTAATATTATATTTATTATGGCTTTAACATAATAATCCTATATCTTTTCTTTGAGAAAAGCTTTAGAAATATCTTTATGTTTAAGAGACTTTCCATCAGAATAAGTAGAACGTCACAATAAACCAGAAATAGAAATGTTTTAATTTTGTTAAGATAATTAAGCTTTAATATTAAATCCTATTTATTTGGCCAGATCTGAAAAAGAAAAATGTTTAATTGAGCCTTCAATAAATTCAACAAGGGTTTATTTTATTTAATTAATATATTTTAGATTAATTTGGCTATAAAATAAAATGACAATCTTGATAAATTAATTGTTTAAAGGTTCTGTAAGTTTTTTTCACAAAGAGCAGAGTAAGCCAAAATTGTAAGGAAAAAACCAATATAAAATTATGATATAAGTTTTTTAATTATTAATACTCATTTGGAAAAATTTGATAAAGAACAAATAATAAACTTTTTATTAAGTGTAAACTAAAATTTAAATATTTATTCTTTAGTTCGTTGAAAATATTGAAAAAGATGTTAATGAGATAAAACTTAATATCATTACATAATCAAGAATAGTTGCTAACTATTTTGTTAATTCTCTTACTAATAAAAAAGAATGATTTAATTTAACATATAATATTTATTAATTTATGTTAAATATAAAAATTAAAAATTATCAACCTATAAAAAATGCAGCAATATCTGTAAAAAATCCTTAATTTTATTTCTCTTAAGTTTATTATTCTTTATCTTAAATGTTTTTTTATTTGGCTTTCTCCAAAAAATCCCTAATAATTAAAAATATTTAACTACCTAATTTTATAATAAGTTTTTTATGCATTTTATCCAACAAGCTCCAAATTTTATTCTAAATTCTAATCTACTAAATAACTTATTTTTAAAGTTCCTTCATATTATTGACTTTTATTATAAATAATATTCTTTATATTATTCCAAGGAACTATTTATTTTTTATAATTAAATTCTATTTCTAAAATACTAATTTCATTAATATTCCTTCTCAAAATCAACTATTTAAAATAATAAATTATATGTTACTAGACAATCTTGCTAAGAAAAATTAGTAATAATTTATAATTTAAATATTTAAATCAAATCCTCTTATTATTGCATTTATATCAATATATCCTAGACTTACTCTTTATAATTTATTTTATCATTATTTAATGAATTAATTTCCAAATCTTTTTCTTTTATATTTTATTCTCTTAAAATAATTTATAATAAGTACAAATAAGAAATTTTTTAATTATATTAACTATTTTCTTCTTCTAACTAATTTATAGTTTAATAATTTTCTGCAATTTCTTTTTCTTTTTTTTATTTTTCATCAAATAACCACAAACTTTATTTGCAAGTATTTCAGTATTCTACGTTTAACTAATCATATTATAAACTTTAAGCTTTCAATTTCTGTTCATAATTTTCTATTTTTTCTAATAAATTTTATTCATTTTGTTAGTTATTTTATTTTATTATTTCTATTTATTATTTATTTTCTCTTAATTCATTTTATAAATCTTCAACTTATTTTTTTGCCAATATTAAATCTTTTTAAATATTTTTGTAATCAATATTATTTTAAATTGCACTATTTTTTAGATTTTGATTATCAATTATTTTCTTTAATATTATTTTATAATTATTATACATTATCATTTTGATTAACTAAACCTAAAGTGACAATATTTGTAATACTTGAAAGAAATCCACTATTATTTGTATTAGCATCTTATTAATCATATTGTTATTATTAATTTTAATTATTTCTTATTCTTTCATTAATTAAATTTTCTTTTAAATTTTCATTTTCTTTTTACATTTATATAATTTATTTTCTTTTATCCTCTATTTCTAATTTCTAAGATTCAATTTTTTTAGCTAATATATTCAAATTATTTTTATGATTATTAATTTCTTCTTTTTATTTAATAAATTCTTATTTTAAGATTTTTATGTTTTTTTTTAATTTTATATTGTCATTTAACAAATCAGCTTCATTTTTATTAGTATTTTAAGTATTTTTACTTTGATCAGAAGAATCTGATAATTTTCTCATTATCAATAATATATTTAATTATATAATCTTAAGAATAAAGAATTAAAAATATAAAATATAAAATTAGAATTAAAAATATTAAATATAAGTATAAATGTTTAAAAAAGATCGCCCACCGTGGGGCTCGAACCCACGACCACAAGGTTAAGAGCCTTGCGCTCTACCAACTGAGCTAGACGGGCTTATAAAATTAATTTATATATTTTATTATTATTTTC
>Ga0315908_10002073_pt1 | contig 14848 bp, 11 predicted proteins | sample LakEriMetagenome_12_FD_203520 | JGI IMG/M metagenome (GOLD analysis project Ga0315908, IMG submission 203520) | Freshwater fungal communities from buoy surface, Lake Erie, Ohio, United States - Buoy 4 MA124 | ecosystem: Environmental > Aquatic > Freshwater > Lake > Lake biofilm | place: USA... | reverse complement strand
AAGATTGAGGATAGTGTAAAGGTGATAGACTTAGCCAATGATTTCCGGTTGCAGCAAAATGCAGTATTGGGAAATAGAAACTTTGTTTATGGTTTACCGGAATTGAATAAAGAACAAATTAAAATCGCAAATAATATTGCTAATCCCGGCTGTTTTGCTACTTCCATTCAACTCGGATTACTACCATTGGCAAAAGCAGGATTATTGAGTGAAGTGTACACAACCGGTATTACTGGAAGCACAGGCGCCGGGCAAAGTTTAGCTGCTACATCACACTTCAGTTGGCGGGCTAATAACATACAGGCATATAAAACACTAACACATCAGCATTTGGGAGAAATAGGTGAATCACTTGTGCAACTTCAGCCTGGTACGGACATCGCTGTAAACTTTGTTCCATGGCGGGGTGATTTCACAAGAGGTATTTTTATCAGTTCACAATTGAAAACTGATAAAAGTTTAAATGAACTGAATGCATTGTTTGAAGATTTTTATAAAGGACATCCGTTTACACACATCACCAGGGAACCCGTTTTTTTAAAACAAGTGGTAAACACAAATAAATGTGTGATACAGTTAGAAAAAGTGGGTGAGCAGTTAGTCGTACACTCGGCAATTGATAATTTACTAAAAGGTGCAAGCGGGCAGGCTGTTCAAAACATGAACCTGATGTTTAGTATTGATGAAACAACAGGAGTAAACTTGAAAGCAAATTATTTTTAATGATTGCATAAAAAAAACAATGTTTTTTATGTGGCTAAAACAACAACATGAATTTATTTGACGTATATCCAATCAACAACATCACTATCGCTAAAGCCAAAGGCTCATATGTGTGGGATGATAAAGGTGATCAGTACCTAGATATGTATGGAGGCCATGCTGTTATAAGCATCGGTCACACACATCCACACTGGGTAAAACGAATAGAAGAGCAGTTGCATCAAATTGCTTTTTATTCCAACTCTATTAAGATTCCTATTCAGCAACAACTGGCAGAAAAGCTGGGAAAAATAAGTGGCAAAGAAGACTATCAACTCTTTCTCTGTAACAGTGGTGCAGAAGCGAATGAAAATGCACTCAAACTCGCCAGCTTTCATAACGGCAGAAAAAAAGTAATTGCCTTTAGTAAAGCATTTCATGGCAGAACATCATTGGCAGTAAGTGCAACGGATAATAAAAATTACATCGCACCGGTTAATGAAACAGAGAATGTGATCTTTCTTTCTTTTAATGACGAAGAAGCATTACAAGAAACATTTGATACACAGGGCGATGTAATTTCATCGGTTATCATTGAAGGTATCCAGGGTGTTGGCGGTATTAATGTTGCTGAAAATTCTTTTCTCAAAAAGATACGCAGCTTATGTGATAAGCACGGAGCTGTATATATAGCCGATAGTGTACAATGTGGCTACGGAAGAAGCGGCAAGTTTTTCAGTCATGATTATGCTGGCGTGAATGCAGATATTTATACAATGGCAAAAGGCATGGGTAATGGATTTCCCATTGGTGGCCTCATCATTGCACCACATATCAAACCCAAGCATTTTCAACTGGGTACTACTTTTGGAGGCAATCATCTCGCTTGTGCAGCCGCATTGGCCGTGTTGGAAACAATGGAAGAAGAAAAGCTGATGGGCAATGCAGTAATGATGGGGAAATATTTAAAAGAACAATTAGAGCAAATTGATGGAATAGAAAATGTAAGAGGCAGAGGATTAATGATTGGATTTGATGTACCCGATCGCTTGAAAGATTTAAAAAAGAATCTCCTTCTCAATCAAAAAATATTTACAGGTGAAGCAAAGCCAAATGTCATTCGCTTGCTCCCAAGTCTGGCGTTGAAGAAAAAAGATGCTGAGATGTTTATTGATTGTTTGAAAGAAGAAATTGAAAATATTTATAGTTAATTGTTTAAAATGAAACAATTCATCTCCGTTCATGATGTAAATAATATTGATGCATTGGTGCAAAAGGCGCTTGCATACAAAGCCAACCCCTTTGCCGATAAAGCATCAGGAGCAGGCAAACGTATAGGCTTGATTTTTTTAAATCCCAGTTTACGTACACGCCTCAGCACACAAATTGCAGCTGAGAATTTGGGTATGCAACCCATCGTATTCAACGTTGGCAGCGAAGGCTGGACATGGGAGTTTGAAGAAGAAGCCATCATGAGCGGTACAAGTGTGGAGCATGTGAAAGATGCCGCACCTATTCTGGGTAATTATTTTGATGTGTTAGCTATCCGTACATTTCCCGGACTAAAAATAAAAGATGATGATTACAGCGAAATGTTCATCAAACAATTCATTAAATATGCTGGCGTTCCCGTTGTAAGTTTAGAAAGCGCAACATTACACCCATTACAAAGTTTAACAGATATTCTTACAATAACGGAATACTTAAAACAATCTGAAATTGTTAATCGTAAACCCAAAATTGTATTAACCTGGGCTCCGCATATTAAACCACTTCCTCAATGTGTTGCTAACAGCTTTGCGCAATGGATCAATGCATGGGATAAAGCAGAGTTTATAATTACACACCCGCAGGATTATGAACTGGATCAACAGTTTACAAAAGGCGCAACGATTACACACAACCAGGAAGAAGCTTTGAAAGGCGCAGACTTTGTGTATGTAAAAAACTGGAGTACATATACTGACTATGGAAAAATTTACTGCAACGATCCGGAATGGATGCTCACAGAGGATAAATTAAAGAATACAAATAATGCACGCATCATGCATTGTTTACCGGTAAGACGAAATGTTGAGTTAAGTGATGAGGTACTGGACAGCCAGCACAGTATTGTAACACAGCAGGCAAGCAATCGTGTTTGGGCAGCACAGGCCGTTTTAAGTGAAATACTGAAAGCAAATGGATAAATTATTCGTTGTTAAGATTGGAGGGAATATTATAGATGATGAAGCCAAGCTTTCATCATTCCTTCAGTCATTTGCTTTACTGGAAGGAAAAAAAATATTGGTACACGGTGGTGGTAAACTTGCAACAAGAATAGCTGAAGCAATGGGCATTCAGCAACAGATGGTTGATGGACGAAGAATAACTGATGCAGAAACATTGAAGATTGTAACGATGGTGTATGCAGGATTCATCAATAAAAACATTGTAGTCCAACTGCAATTGTTCAATTGTAATGCTACAGGTTTAAGTGGTGCAGATGGCAATATTATAAAAGCCCATAAACGTTCTGCCGCTATTGATTATGGATATGTGGGTGATATAGATGAAGTGAATGCCGAGCTTTTACACGCACTTTTACAGATCAACGACGCTCTTGTACTGGCACCCATCACCCATGATGGTAACGGGCAATTACTTAACACCAATGCTGATACAATTGCACAGGAAGTTGCTAAGGCAATGAGTAAATTATATGATCTGGATCTTATTTACAGTTTTGAAAAAGCCGGTGTGTTGCTGGATGTGAATGATGATGCTTCTGTCATTCCGCTCATCAACCCGGTAAAATATGAACAGCTAAAAGCACAGGGTAAAATTTTTGCTGGCATGCTGCCTAAATTAGATAATGCTTTTGCTGCAGTATTCAGCGGTGTACATAAAGTGATCATTGGCAAAGCTGAAGAACTGCATGAACTGGCGCAAGGAAAAAAAGGAACAACCATTATAAATGAGTGAGCAAGTAAACATACTGTATGTTGAAGCTGTTGAATTGTTGAAACAACTCATCAGTACGCCTTCTTTCAGCAAAGAAGAAAGTGAAACGGCTGCCATCATTGGAAAGTTTTTTGCAATCAAAGAAATTGCTGCTGCCAGGGTTGGTAATAACATAGTTGCAGTGAATAAGTACTTTGATGAAAGCAAGCCCACCATTCTGCTCAACTCACATCACGATACAGTTAAACCCAATAAAGGATATACACTAAACCCATTTGAACCAATTGAGAAAGATGGAAAAATCTTTGGACTTGGAAGTAATGATGCGGGTGGATGTTTGGTTTCATTGATTGCTGCTTTTCTGCATTTTTATCCGCAGGAAAACTTAAAATACAATATTGCAATTGCTGCAACGGCTGAAGAAGAAATAAGTGGTACAGGTGGCATTGAAATGACGTTGCCTCATTTACCAAAGATTCATTGTGCAATTGTTGGTGAACCTACAAAAATGCAAATGGCTGTTGCTGAAAGAGGTTTAATGGTGCTGGATTGTGTTGTACATGGAAAAGCAGGTCATGCAGCACGCAATGAAGGTGAGAATGCGTTGTATAAAGCGATGAAGGATATTGAGTGGTTTAAAAGCTACAGCTTTGAAAAAAACAGTGAATTGCTGGGACCTTGCAAGTTTACGGTTACATCTATTGAAACAGAAAATAAGCAGCACAATGTTGTACCTGCACAATGTAAGTTTGTTGTAGATGTGCGTGTGAATGAATTATACAGTTTTGAAGAGTTACTCCAAATCATCAAAGACAATGTGCAGGGCGAAATTACTCCACGCAGCACACGATTAAAATCAACAAACATTCCATTGGATCATCCTTTGGTAAAAGCAGGAACGGAATTAGGAAGAACTTATTACGGTTCACCTACTACAAGTGATAAAGCATTGATGCCCTTCCCGGCTTTGAAAATGGGTCCGGGCGACAGTGCACGGAGCCACACAGCAGATGAGTTTATTTTTCTGAGTGAGATAAAAGAGGGAATTGAATTGTACATTCAACTTTTAAACAAAGTTCTGTTATGAAACTCTGGCAAAAAGAAAACACTTCCACTTCACAGCTTGTAGAACAATTTACAGTTGGTCGTGACAAAGAGTTTGATCTGCTCCTTGCAAAATATGATGTACAAGGCTCTATTGCACATGTAACCATGCTCGGTGAAGTTGGTTTGATGACTAAAGAAGAAGCAGCACAAGCCATTAAAGGATTAAATGAAATTTTACAAACAATTGAACTGAGCTCTTTTATTATAGAAGAAGGGGTAGAAGATGTTCACTCACAGATAGAAAAGCTCCTCATCGAAAAAATAGGACATGCCGGAAAAAAAATTCACAGCGGCCGCAGCCGTAACGACCAGGTGGCTGTTGATATTAAATTATACCTCCGTGCAGAGATCAGCAATATAAAAGATGAAGTCAAAAAGCTGTTTGATCTGCTCATCAACAAAAGTGAAGAACATAAAGATAAACTCATCCCTGGTTATACGCATCTGCAAATAGCAATGCCTTCATCTGCAGGTTTATGGTTGGGCGCTTATGCAGAAAGTTTGGTAGATGATCTGGAACTGCTTGCAGCTGCTTATCATATTGTCAACAAAAATCCTTTGGGCAGTGGTGCCGGCTATGGTTCATCATTTCCTTTAAACAGAAAAAGAACAACTGAACTTTTAAATTTTGCAACCCTCAACTGGAATAGTGTCTATGCACAAATGACGAGAGGTAAAGCTGAAAAAGCAACTGCCATCGGAATCAGTTCCATAGCAGCAACATTGAGCAAACTATCAATGGATTGCTGTTTGTATATGAATCAAAATTTCGGTTTCATTTCTTTTCCTGATGAACTCACTACAGGCAGCAGTATCATGCCGCATAAAAAAAACCCTGATGTGTTTGAATTGATCCGTGCCAAGTGTAACCGTATGCAAGCCATCCCCAATGAGCTTACAATTCTGTTAAACAATTTACCGAGCGGCTATCATAGAGATTTACAACTCACTAAGGAAATTCTCTTTCCTGTAATTGAAGAAATAAAAGCATGTTTGCAACTTATGCAGTTGATGTTGACAAACATCAGCATCAGAGAGGGCATTCTTAAAGATGAAAAATACAAATACCTCTTTAGTGTAGAGGCATTGAATGAACTGGTGAACAAAGGCGTTCCTTTTCGTGAAGCATATCAGCAAGTTGGAAACGCTATCAATAACGGAACATTCGAATATAACCTGCAACAACTACATCATACACATGAAGGAACGATTAATAACTTGTGTACGATGGAAATTAAAGCTGAGATGAAAAATGTTTTAGATAAATTCTGAATAAATAAAAAGCCACACACGTTGGTATATGGCTTTCAAAGGAACGGATAGCTGCTGCACTTATTCACCAAGATAACTTTTCCAGCGCTTGAACTGTCTTGTTTGAGGTGTCTCAAACGATTCAACCAGCATGTGAACAATTTGCTTCAATGAAAAGATAACAGCAGAACTTTTGCGAATAGCAGTTTTCATAACATTGGATTTAAGAGTTAAAGGTAGCAAGCATCATTTCAAGATGCAAGAGTAGTACTCATGTTTTTTCACCTGTTGCTACTACAGGTTACTGTGTAAATTTCTGCATGGTTATGCGTGTAATTACGGAAACATTCTTTAATTTGTATTCAAATCCAAAATCAATGCATAAAAACATCTTAACAGCATTATTGTTTACACTTAGTTTTTACTGTTCACAGGCGCAATTGAAAACACCGGCCGCCAGCATTAAACCACAGCTTTCTGAAGTCATCAAAGATTTTCCATTCAGTTATAAAAACATTAAAGGCAATGCGTTGAATGAAGGTGAGCAAAACACCAGCTACGCATCAAAGGTTCAGATTAAAGATGCTATTGAAACAACCATTACTTCATACACCAATCAAAAATACCTCAGCTGGGTTTGGGAAGCCGTCTTGTTTCAAACAGAAGATTTAAAAGAATTACAGCGCCGCTACAAAGCTGTTTACAATGATGTTACCGGAAGAACAATTTTCCGCACAGGTATTGCATCTCTTACTCCCGTTTCACCATACACCAATCCAACAGAAGAGTTGCGTTTATGGAGCAATCAATTGCGAATGGAAACAGATGCAGTGATATATAAAAATATGGTAGTGGATTTAATTGCTGAGTATATAAACTTTCAATGGACCGTTTACCTGCGGGTGTATGATAAAATGAAAGATGAAGAAATGGGTCCTTCGGAAAAACATTGATGTGTTTTGTTACCGGCTGTAATACATGTGGCGTCAGTATTGTGTCACTCACTTCTTCGTTCAATTATAATTGCATCTGTTGCTGACGTGCATACAGGAGCAAACTAAAATAACCACCGGGATTGGAGGCTATTGATACCTGCGTTTAAAAATAGCAACTCATAATACATTCTTTTGATTCAAATCAAGCCCTTTATAAAATCCCAGATCTTCGTTCGTCATTAATTTAGTAAGCAGGGCAATTTGTCCTGTGTGGTAAGAATAATGTTCTGTAATATGCAGGATGATGGCAATTCCGTTTTTCTCAAAACCCTGAACCGTTCTTGTCTTAAGCAAAGAGTCCTCATCATGTATTTGAATTTCCTCAACAACACTGTGCACAACAGATGAAAGTTTTTTATACAGTTCATCTTTTGTATATCCGCTCTTTGCAGAAAATTCTTTATCACGCTCCCGCAGATCTGGTTTGCCGCCCAATGCTGATAATACATACTGGGTCATATTACCGCAGAGATGCAACATCAAATTGGCGATGGAATTGGAAGATTCATTAGGTTTTTTCCAAACCTGTTCTTCACTGAGCAGGTCCAGGCAAATTTTTATACGCTTGGTATATTCATTGAGATGACGAACACAATCTTTGATAAATTCTTTTTTGATCTTTTCCATTTTATTTCTTTAATAAAAAAAGTAATGGTATCTCCAATCTTTTTCGCCATGCATTTTCACTATGATCTTCACCCGGAAAATATTTTGTGATCCAGTTCTTTGTGGTAAAGCCTTTTTGTTTCATGATGGCATCGGCCCGCTTTTGTAACGAAGGATAAAGCGAGTCCAATGTTTTATCACCATAATCAAAATAAATTTTATGATTGGAAGGCGACGGCAAATGATGTTGCAGATAATTCATAAAAGCATCTGGAATCGGATTATTATTCAAAGTAAATATCCCTGGCCAGTGTGTTGATAAACAACCGGCACCTCCAAACACATCCGGATATTCACAAATGGCATACATACTGATGAGTCCTCCCATACTGCTGCCGGCAATAAATGTATTGGCTCTGTCAGTCTTGGTAGAATAAGTTTTATCAATGAATGGTTTAAGTTCGGTAACCAGAAATTTCAGGTATAAATCAGAATGCACTTTCTCTCCCTGGAAAGCCATTTGACCGTTAGGTCTTTTTGCATCATACAAGGTATCTTTTTCATAAGCTGATAAACTTTCAAAAGGTTTCTGCGGAAAATAATCTGTGTGCCGGAACTTGCCTCCGTTCCATACACCAACCACAATTATATCTTTGATCTTTCTTTCGCAAAGCAAACGGTTTATTGTTTCATCTATACCCCACTCTTGTTTATTCCAACTCATAGTTGAATCATACAGCATCTGCCCATCGTGCATATACAACACAGTATATCGCTTTTTGGACGAATAACCTTCCGGAAGCCACACATCCACATTACGTGCTGTTACAAACTGGGAAGGAAAACTGTTGTGACGGACGATTTTGCCGGACGATGGTACAGGGGTTTGTCCCTGAAGTAAAAAATAATAGATCATTAAAAGACCCAGACAAAAAGGCTTTTTTTTCATACAAGTAAGAATGAGACAGAAAAATAATCCATTTCGTTTTATTTACTCGTAAAATAAGTTATTTTACAATTCAGTACCTAAAAGCGCCTACACTTAAAAACGAAAACTATGCATCCAAGAAAACCAAAGTCGCCATTACTTGAGAGACTTCTCAGAAACATTGCTACTGCAATGAAAGCTCAGGAAATGAATGTTCCTTCTGGTGAAGCTGCAGAACATTTTTCAAATGAACGAAGAAAGTTTTTAATTAATGCCGGTAAACTGGCAGCAGGTGGCGCAATCATTAATTCCCTGCAGAGTTGCTCAAAAGTTTTAGAGCATATCACTCCCTACAATCTTGACGGATTAACTTCTTCAAGAAGTCCTGGTTCGTCCTCTATTGCGCCACGTATTGCCATCATTGGAGCGGGCATTGCCGGGCTGCATGCAGCATTTCTTTTAAAACAAAAGGGATATAATGCTACCGTATATGAAGGAAGCAACCGAATAGGTGGCAGAATATTTACAGCGAATAATATAATGGGCACAGGATTATATACTGAAATGGGCGGCGAATTTATTGATAGCATTCATAAAGATATGCTGACACTTGCCAAAACATTTAATCTGGAGCTGCTTGATACTCGTCCAGGCAATCAAACATCATTACAATATCAGGCCTATTACTTTAACGGCATCCACTACACAGAAAAGCAGGTAATTGATGCTTTTATGCCTTACGCTTCATTCATAAAAGCAGACCAACTTGGCATGTCTGGTATCATTACTGCAGATTCTTTTTCTCCTTTTGATGCCACGCTTGATAACATGTCAATTGCTCAATACTTTGATCGAATTGGATTGAATGGTTGGTTGCGCTCTCTGCTGGATGTGGCGTATGTAACTGAATATGGACAAGGAATTGATAATCAAACTGCGTTAAACTTTTTATGGCTCATTAGCCCAAGAGTTACCAACGGCACATTTGAAATTTTTGGTGCAAGTGATGAACGTTATAAGATAAAAGGAGGCAACCAGCAAATCACAAACAGACTTGCAGCTGAACTGTCAGGTCAGATTCAACTATCACAGGAATTAAACGCCATCACAAAAAACAATAATGGCTCATACGGTTTAACATTCAGTAGCGGGACTTCAGTAAAAACAGTTGCAGCAGATTTTCTTTTAATAACCATTCCTTTTACTCTATTAAGAAAAGTTGATGTAAAGCCAGCATGGCCTGAGTGGAAACGGAAAGCTATATTTGAAATCGGCTATGGTAACAATAGTAAACTTATGCTGGGCTTTACCAAACGCTATTGGAATGATATTGGGTTTGCAGGCTACTATTTTGCCGATACTTTTTTGCAAAGCGGGTGGGATAATTCAGAGTTACAGGTACCCGCTTCAGGAGGATTAACGGTATATTCTGGTGGACAGCAGGCATTAAACGTTGCGAAAGGAACCCTGGCCTCACAGGTTAAACAACACATAACGGAGCTTGATAAAATGTATCCAGGCGCTGCTTCATTTTATAATGGAAGAGCTGAACGTTTTACATGGCCGGAATATAAATGGACGCTTTGTTCTTATACTTGTTTTAAACCCGGACAATACACAACTATTGCAGGCAATGAGATAAAACCTGTTGACCGCATTTACTTTGCTGGTGAGCATTGCTCTTACAATTACCAAGGTTATATGAATGGAAGTGCGGAAACAGGAAGGCGTGCTGCCGAATCCATTCTTGCGGCCGTAAAAAACTATAGCGGAATTTAGCGTAAAAAAAGCGGCCTGTAAAGAGCCGCTTTTTTTATACAAACAAGAATCTTTACTTCTTCACATTCCCATCTGCATCCAGCTCCACAATTTCATAACCCATCTTTTGCAAACCGGGTAAAATTTTGGTTTTATCACCTACTAATAAAATATTCATCTTATCAAGGTTAAGCCACTTCTTTGCTAATGCATTGATTTCAGCAGCTGTCATGTTTTTCAAAATAGCCGCTTGCTCATCTGTAAAATTACCCGGCAGATTGTATTCTAATATTCTGCCAATGAAACCTGCTTTCTGGAAACCTGTTTCATAACGCAACGCATCACGCTGACCGATGGCACTTTTCATAAACTCCATTTCATCTGTAGTTACCCCATTAGTTACATAACCTTTGAAGATGTTAAGCAATTCAGCCAATGCACTGTCAGTAGCTTCTCCTTTAATACCACTGCTGAATTCAAAAGATCCTGTATACGCATCACCATCAAAACCGCAGCGGGCGCCATAGGTCCAGCCTTTATCTTCACGCAGACTTAAGTTTACTCGGCTGTTGAATGCTCCACCTAATGGATAGTTCATCAAGCCTGCTCTGTAATATTCGCCTGTTGCATCATACTTCAAATTGGTAACGGCACCAACTCTGAATTCAGTTTGTGCTGCTTTGGGTACATTCACTAAATAGATTTTTGTTTTTTCAATCGCAGGTGCTGCAGCAGGTGCAGGAATAGTGATTTTTTTATTGGGCAATTTATTTAAGAATGAAAGCTTGGGCATGATTTCGCTTTCTGTAATATCCCCCACTACCACTACGTTCACTCCTTGTGAAGTGAAGTAGTTATCGTAATAATTCTGAATATCTTCCAGCTTCAAACCCTTAATGGTGGTTTCGGTTCCATCTTCACTCACGCCTAGGATTCCATTTCCATAATTGATTTTTGCAAATACCACATTAGCTATTGCCGACGGTTGTGATTTTTGCTGTTTGAAATTTTCAATGGCCTGATTCTTTAATCGCTTGAATGCATCTTCTGTAAACTTTGGCATCAGCATGCGCTCTTCCAGCAACGCAAGTGTAGCATCTAAATTTTTCTTAAGCGTTTGCACCTGGAAGGTGATGCCATCCAATCCGCTGAACACACTTACATTACTTCCCAGTTTTTGCATAGCACGGCTCATCGCTTCTGCACTCCTGTTCTTAGTGTCTTCATTCATCATCGTTGTAAAGAAATCTGCAAGCCCTGCTTTACCTACATCATTGCCCTGAAGTAAATGACCACCGGGTATTTTAACGGATAAAGTAACTGTAGGCAATTCTGTGTTTTGTGTACCAATGATAGAAACACCATTATCCATCTTCTTGGTCCAGTAAGCAGGAACTTTTACAATAGGATTGGCTCCGTTGCCGGGCATTTTACTTCTATCGAATTTATCTTTTGCTTTTACATATTTCAAACCTGCATAACCATAATCGGGAGCAACGTATTTACTCTTATCGATCACATAATTATCTTCTGCTACAATATTTTTTTCCTGTCCTTTAGGTACAATGCTCAATGTAACTCCATGTGCATTCTTGATGTATTGGAAATAAACACGCTGTACATCTTCTTTGGTCACACTTCTGTACATCTCCAGAAACTTACCGATTTGATTGGGGTTGCCGGTAAATGTTTGCAGGGCAGCTAACTGAGATACTTTACCACTCACACTTTGCAAACTGTTTACCAGTTGTGATTCAATACCACCTTTAAAGCGCTCAATATCTTCATCAGTTACACCACGCACTTCAAAACTATCCAATGCCTGCTTGAATAAGGAGTAAGCATTGGCCAGCGTTTTACCGGGCATAGGAACAATGGTAAAAACAAACTCACCGCTCAGCTCACTTAACTGGCTCCCGGCACTGGCCTGCAACGCCAATTGTTTTTTGGTAAGCTGCTGATACAACACAGAATTATTTCCCTGTCCTAAAATTTGTGCAAGACATGCAAGTGCTGCCATATCCTTATGATAGTTAGGCACTGTTGCATAAGTTTTTAGCATAATAGGAATACGGGCATAATTATCAACATAAGAAACAAACCGTGTTTTATCTACTCTTGGTACCATCGGTACCATTTTGTTTACCTGCGGACCACGTGGTATAGAACCGAAATATTTTTCAACCAGCTTGATTACGTCTTTAGGATTTACATCACCGCCAACAGTTACTGTTGCATTGTTGGGTCCATACCAACGTAAAAAGAAATTCTTCAGATCATTTGCATTCACACGGTCAAGATCTTCTACATAACCGATCGTTAACCAACTGTAGGGATGACCATATGGATAGATGTTCTTTGCCAGGTATTCCTGTGCTAAACCATAAGGACGGTTATCATAGTTTTGTCCACGCTCATTCTTTACCGTAGCACGCTGCACTTCAAATTTCTTTTGCGTTACCGCATCTAATAAAAAACCCATACGGTCTGCTTCCAGCCACAACATTTTTTCTAATTGGTTGCTGGGCACTGTTTCAAAATAATTGGTACGGTCACGGTTCGTAGTTCCGTTGAGAGTACCACCCGCAGCTGTTACTGTTTTAAAATGTTGTTCATCGGCTACGTTATCACTTCCCTGAAACATCATGTGTTCAAAAAAATGTGCAAAGCCACTCTTGCCGATTTCTTCACGGGCACTACCCACATGATAAGTAACATCTACATGCACCAGCGGATCACTGTGGTCTTCATGAATCACCAGCGTTAAACCGTTTGGCAATACATACTTCTCATAAGGGATCACCAGTTCGGTTCCTTTACGAACAACTTTTTCAATCAGCTTTGTTTGTGCAAATGCAGCAGACGTTGCAAATACAAACAGAAAAAAGAGGGTTTTCAATTTCATATGATCGTTTATTTTTTTAATGGAGGCGAAAGTAACAAAAGCAGTAACACACAACCATACCGTTTGTTGAATAATGTAAATTTTTTGAAGGAAATTTGTGGCTCTGGGCGCTTGTACAACTATAAGCTATTATCGGGCTGTACGCTGTACCTCCGCTTTGCTTCGGTGTCGCTTCCATCCCGTTGCAAATCCCGCAATATGCGGGGCAGCCTTTCATCAGTAAAACCTTGTTCAGAAAAAAAGCCTCTGCAAGGAATAAACCTGCAAAGGCTTCAAAAGGGATGTTTTTTTTGATTATGCCACTTTCACCGTAAGTGTTGTCTTCTTCTTTGCCATCAAATTTTGCCATGCCCACATAATGGTAAACGAAGGAATAAAATCGGTCCACGGCAGTAACTCTTCCACAAAAGTAAACACACCGCCCAATGCACCTTTCCGCCCGCCAAATGTTTTATAGAAAATAAAAGCTGAAACAGGGGCCCAAATAACATCAGCAAACTCACCTAGAAACGGAACAGCGTAGGTTGCGTAACCAATTGCATCCATAAGAATGCAAAAAAGAAGCGATGATTGTTGTTTGCTCATTTTTACTGTTGTTTTAGCAACGAAAGAGAGATAACAAAATTAATTCCAACCTTGCACGGGGCCACAGAATGACTGTTAAACTTTCAAGCTGTAATTTCCTTAGCTTTAAAATCTAAAATCAAAACCATGTTTCGTTCTCTTTTATTACTGCTTGCTGTTGCCTTTATGTTCAACGCATCAGCTCAACAAAACTATTTCTATCCCAACAGCGGTTCTTTCAATCCGCAAATCCCAACTCCCGAACAATTTTTGGGTTACGCCATCGGCACTCAACATACACGTCATGATAAAATTGTGGCCTACTTTCAAAAGCTGGATGAGTTGAGTGATCGGATGACCACACGCATCATCGGTAAAACATTTGAGCAAAGAGAACAGATCACAGCAGTGTTTACAGCACCTCAAAATCATACTCGTATTGAAGAGATTCGTAAAGCACACTTAGCCGGGCAAATGAGTGGTAACACAGAAAATGTTCCGTTAGTTATTCATCTCGGCTATAATGTACACGGAAATGAACCCAGCAGCAGCGAAGCAGCCATGCTTACTGCTTACTACATTGTTGCATCGCAAAGCGAAGAAGCAACCAAGTGGATGAATGATATGGTGATCACGATGGATCCGGTGATTAATCCTGATGGACGAGATCGTCATACCCATTGGGCGAATATGCACAAAGCCGAACCTCCTGTTGCAGATCCTTTAGACAGAGAACATACAGAAATATGGCCCGGCGGAAGATTTAATCATTATTGGTTTGATTTAAACAGAGATTGGTTCCTGGGCACATTTCCTGAAACAAGGAACCGCATCAACTTCTTCCACTATTGGAAACCGTATGTGCAAACAGATCATCATGAAATGGGAACCAACTCCACATTCTATTTTGATCCCGGTGAAGATGCAAGTAACAATCCAATTGTTCCTGATTATTTATACAAAACAATTTATCCCTTGTATGCACAATACTTTGCAAATGCAACTGATAAGATTGGTTCTATGTATTTCACTAAAGAAGCCTATGATAAACTCTACCCCGGTTATGGCAGCAGTTACATCAACTTTTAC
>Ga0315908_10002071_pt1 | contig 14851 bp, 5 predicted proteins | sample LakEriMetagenome_12_FD_203520 | JGI IMG/M metagenome (GOLD analysis project Ga0315908, IMG submission 203520) | Freshwater fungal communities from buoy surface, Lake Erie, Ohio, United States - Buoy 4 MA124 | ecosystem: Environmental > Aquatic > Freshwater > Lake > Lake biofilm | place: USA... | reverse complement strand
TAATTCTAGCTAAAGTCAATTATACTCTCCATACTTCTCTTTTATTCTTTAATCCGTATTTACCTACCAATTGCATTTCATTGTCTAATCTGTCCTTTTCAAATGGTCTTCTAGGAGTCTTAGCAGTCCTGCTTCTGTTTATATAGTTCTTACCCATCTTTTTATTTAGATATTAATATATTTATATTAATATTTAATAAAATTATATATCTTTAATTAAACTATTTCATTATTTTTAAATTAAACTATTATTTTTAATAAACTTTTTATTTTATAATAATTTAAAATTTTTCATTATATTATTATTTTTATAAAGCCTATATCAATAAAATTATTTATATTATAAATAAATTTTTTATTTATACTAAAGTAAATTTTTTTAATTATATATTTACATATTTGTTATAATAAAAATTATAATGTTTAAAAATAATGAGACAAAAAGCTAATTTCTAATAAGAACTTCTAATATTAGATCATCAAAATCTTAAAAAACATTAATAAGTTAAAATGAATTATAAAATTTAATAAATTTAATTTTTTAAATAAAATAGGATAAACAAAACATTTAGTTTTTTTAATTTATAAAATTAGTATTTATTTATAATTTATAAAAGATATTATATGTTTTTTAATTAGATAGAATTTATGACAATTAAGATTATTATAATAACTAATCTGAAGTAATTTAATTTCTTTTGATATTTTTTGTAATTTTTAATTTGTTTGCAATTACAATAATAATTTATAATAATTTAATTTTAATATATGATCTTCATATAAATTAAATTTTTGAAAAAAAAATAAAATTATTATTGGTAGAATTATATATCTTTATTAAAATAACTTAATTTGTTTTATTAATATTTATGATACTATAAAAAGAAAATTAAAATTTTTTAAATGAAATTAGTATTATTTTAACTCTAATTATTTAAATTATTGTATAAATTATTTGTTATTTTATTTTAAAATAATATTTAAATAAATAAGAAAAATATTATTACGATATAAAAAATAATTGTTAATTAGAAGAAATTAAAAGAGAATAAGCAATAAAATTAATTTAAAATTGATAAGTATATATTAAAATACTCATTCACTATTTTATAATTTCCTTATGACTATTAGTTTTATTAATAGAATTATTTTAAAAATGATTAGAAAAATTATAAATATTTTTTTATTTAGATGAAAATAATTATTATTTTTGTTATTTTTAATAATTTTATATAGAGCCACTTTTATTTTAACTATTTGATTAAGGAGAAGTATTATCTTAAATTAAATTCTAAAAAATAAAAATTTTATAATACAAGTGAGTTTTAGGGATAGTGAAAAGACAATTTTTTTTGAGCATCTATCATTTTATTTTAAATATTGCATAAATTATTTATTTTTGTTTTTTCTTTATGATCTATATTTTATTAACTTTTATAGTTATTTTTATTATTCTCTTTTTATTAAATTAAACTGATTATTTAATTTTAAACCTTTTAAATACTAAAAGATTAATATTTAGAACTATTATTATTGATGCTTTTTTCCTATGATAAATTTAATTAGGTTTATAAAGTTAAACTTTAATTTTTTTAGCCTGACAAATAAAAATTCTATTAGGTCATTTATTATTTTGGATTCTTATTTTCTTATTAGTATTATACAAATTATTAACTATAAGTTTTATGATTTTTTTTTTAAAAATTATATTAATTTTAAATTTATTATTTTTATTATTAGAATAATAATTATTATTAATTTTAAAGTTACTAAACTTAATTTTTTTACTTTTCTATTAAATTATATTGTTGTTGTTATTAATATACTTTCTGTTATTATTATTAATTTTATAGCTATTCTTTATGCTATTATTATTTTTAATATTATTACTATTACTTATATAATAATTATTATTATGTTTAAATAATTTTATTTTATGAATTATTTTATTTATTATTTTAATAATTACAAATATCATTTTCTAATTTGATTTGAGTATTAGTAAATTATTTAAAAAATTATTACTCTTAATCTTATTATTTATATTTCTCTTTTAAGTAAAAATAATTATTAAATTATTAATTTTATTAAAATAATGTTTAAAATTGCTACTCATTGCTTTTTTAATTTTCAAATTATTATTATTAAAATGATAAACTTTTTTACTTTATTTAACTTTATTAATGTGATTTGATTTATTATATTTTGCTATTATTATCAATACTATTATTATTTTTTAGTTATTATTACATTTCATTTAAAAATTAATGAGAGTTACTATAATTATTCTAATTACTAATTAAATTTTTTTTTAAACTCTGGATATAATATTCAATTTTATCTTTTTAATCTCTATTCAAATCACTTTATCTAATAAATTTAATGAAAAATAATGAGTAGAATTCAATTAATTTAAAATCTTTATTATGAATTTAATCCATATGATTTATTAATAATTTATAAATTTAAAAATAATAATAAATGATTTTAAATTTTGAATATAAAACATTTCATATTTGCTTATTAATATTTTAAATGACAATAGATAAAGAGTTAGCATAAAGCTAAATTAAATTTTAAATAGCATCCTAAAAACCCAACTTAATTTAAGACTCATCATATTATATATTATTTTTGGATAATTGATGAGAAATAAATCTTTCCCTCATAACTAATTGAAGTACCGCTAGAATTTGCTGCTCTTCATCTTTGACTCTTTGATAAAATAAATAAGTTACCCTTAAGAAAGAATGGGGATTGTGAAAATAGGTAAAATGCTGTAAAGATCTACATTGAAATCATAATCAATATTAGATTTTACATTTTATGTGATATTTATTCCTTTGTATTTTGCAACTTATCCCACTATACCTGCATATCCTTTTATGTTTTTCTATTGATATTTATCAATATTTTCTTGATATTCAAAGAAAAACATGTTTCCTTCTTTTACTTCTTGACAGTTCAAAAAAAAGAGCCGGAAATTGTTGATTCCAAAAACGAAATATAATTATTGTTTTACCAAATTAGTGAGTTACAATTTATTTTTGCATTTATACATATCTATAAAACTCTTTTATAGATTTAGATTATGAGCCTATTCATATAAATTAATCTACTATTATTTTAAATTCTGAATTAAATATTATAACTAAAATTTTAGAATTTATGCCAAATATTATTCTTCTATAGAAAATTATTGTAAATTAATATTAATATTGTTATTCTTAATATTTTATTTGTTAATTTCATTGGATAATTCTAATACTGCTATGATTTATTCACTCTTATTAAAAATGGGAATAAGTATAAAATTTTCAACAAACACATCTTCATTCGAATTATTAGTGCTATTTATTTTTTTGAAGAAAATATTATTAGATTGATTGTTTTTATGAATACTTACTTTGCTTTAGATGCATTTTCCTAATGCTCCCTGATCTGAAAATATCAATAATGAGTTTTTCTCTTAAGAGTTTTAAAGAAGTCCGTTTTAATTTTGCACTTCCCAAATTCTTATATTATCACAATTAAAAATCTATTTTTTGATGTTTAATGATAAATATTGTCCAATTTAAAAGATATTTTTAAAATCGTATTTTTACATGTTCATTATCGATTGTTGTAAATTATTGATTAAGTTCAGTACGTTTTAATTTATTATGAATTATTTTACTATTGCATTTTATTTATTTTTCTCCATATTTTGCATTTGTTCGCTTGATTCATATACTTGTAATCCATGGTAAAGTAATTCTTAAATGAATTCGATGTTTTCGTCACTTTATTTATAATATAAAAATTATAAATTTTCCGGTAATTTATCATCATTTATTAAAAATTTTTATTGTTTTTTATGATTTTAGTCTTGATTTTATTCGTTTTCTATTTTATTTTATATTTTTATTATTTATAAATATTTTTCTATTTTTACTTATTAGTTTTTTTAAACTTATTAATTAAATATTAATTCTTGATTTTTTTTTTTCATTTCTCTGTTTAGTTGTTCGTTTTCTCTCATTAATTCATAAACTGTCAAGTATTTTTTTTCTTTTTCATTATTAGATTTTAAATCATTTTCTTAATTTAATACAACTTCCAATCGCCTTTAAATTATTTTATTTTTTTTGTCAGTATCTTTTATTAATGAAAAAAATAATTATTAAAGTTTTAATATTTAATTAAGAATAATAAATACCTTCTGATTATTTAGTAATATCTAACATTTGTCTTTTCTATTTTACTATAAAAGTGTTAGTATCTTTATTTTTTAATTTATAATAATCTAATTAAGATTACAAATAATCATTTTTTTCCTATGTTTTTTTTAATTACAACTTCAAATTTTAAATTTCAATATCTTTATTTTTGCTATCTCTAAAAATTTAATTATTCTGAATTTAATTATTACTCTATTCTTTGATTTAATTAATGAGAAGTTAATAAGATTCATAAAATTGAAACTATTCTTGATCTTTAAAGTATTTATTATTGTCGTATCTTAAAATAAGATTTTAAAGTTCATCTAATTACTATAACTTTTTAGAAAAAGATTAATATATTTCTTAATTTTTCATATATTATTCATTTAGATTTGAATAAAGTTATTAAATTGACTTTTATTTCTGGCAATCGCATTTTTGATTCTAATCAATATTATTATCATTATTATTATTATCAATAATTGATTATTATAATTATCGAATTACTTGTTAATTCTTAATATTCTTTTGATCTTACAAAATTGAGTTAGTCATTGACTTATATTTAGAATAACCTGACTAATTTTTATGGTTATTTTGTTAGTTATTAATGGCATCTTGAATGTTATTTCTAGTAAGTTAAATTTATTATTTAAGTTAATTAACTTTATTACTAAAACTTTAATCTTATTAATCTGATTCAAAACATTCTTACTATTTACTATTTTATAAATAAATATGATTTCTATCAAATAACTATCATCCAAAATTTATATCTTAAAGAATATTTTTTGGATTGAAATTAGAAATTTCATAATTAATATTTTTATTGGTAATACTTTTGATATTCATTTAAGACTTGGATTTGATTTACATCAATTTAGGCTTCATTTGATTAATATAATATAAAATAAAAACCTTGGTTGAGTTGCATTTAATATATAATAACTAATAAATAATAACTATAAGATAAATATAAAATAATATATAATATATAATTTATTATGAATAAATAAATAAATAAATAAACGTAAAAAATTATGATAAAATAATCACCTTCCATAGATATTGACATTAGCATAATGCTGACCCATCTAGTTAGGTAAAGTGTTCCTATTATTAAACTACCTAACCCCAGCACTTCTAAACCTATTTCCACTATTTTTATAATAATCATCAGTAATTCCAAGCCCAGCAACCTCATGACTACAAGAATTTCCAGCAGAATCTCTATCAAACTAACTATTACTATAAACAAAATGACATCCTAACCTAACCTTAAAATTATCTTTAGTATTACATTAATAACTATTAATTCTCCAGTAATTAGCCAACACTTTAACACCATTCATCTCTTATCCTCCAAATAAAACCAAAGGATTACTTTCTCCATCAATTAATCTCAATGTCTATACCTTATTCTCTTTAAATTCATTAACTAATGGCCTATATTGAGTTTTCTATAATAATGAGTATCTCACATTATCATTATCATCAATAGTTTCTATAAGAATTTATTTGATATTAAGAGAATAATATTCCTCATAAATATTTGAATAATCTGAGAAACTTTATCTGTTGAAATCTGAGCTTGGGAATATCATGTTCTCGATTCGGGTTGTCCATAATTAATTATTATAATGCATGTCATCTTTTACTAACTTCATTAAAGGTAAAAAACCATGTTTTTAACTACAATCTATGAATTTAGTACTTTTAAGTAGTTCTATAGATTGTTGGTATAAATTGCTCTCTACAGATTCTAGCAATCTATCTAAATATTTTTCAATTTTTTAACCTTCATCTACTTTATTAAGATTTAATATCTAATCATTATATTACTCTTAATTAATCAGAATACTTTTAATCTTATTTTCTAAATCTTAGATCTACTTTTGTACTTTATTTGTATTTTTCAATTATTTAAAATCGAATAGAATTTTCTAAAGAGGATAATGCTTCTAAAACATCTGATCTAATAAATAAAGACATTTATTATTATGTTGATCATAAATATCATCAATTTATTAATTAACCATTTAATGTAATTTATTAATAGTCTATTAAAATTATTATTTGTATTTATTCTTAATGTCTAACATTCTCTTGTCTTCAATTAGAATGTCATTAGCATATTTATCTCTATAATCTTCGATCTTTTCATATACTTATAACACATCTTTGTTTTGAAACAATTTAAGGAGTTGGTCTTATTATTTTTGCTCTAAAAGTTTGAAGATTAATACATCTTGGCTGTGCTCACAATGCATTTAGTATATACACTCATAACAAACTAATATTCTTTCATTATTGCATTCTTTATTCAGACAAATTCCTGCATATTCTTGTTCTTTATGTATAAAACATTTCTTTAATCCACTTTCATTACCTTCTTATATGCTTGATTAGTTTGTTATTTTATTCATATCTAGATTATTTAATTATTTTATTTAATATTTTATTTTTATCAAATATATTGTATAACTTATTGTATTATCTTTAATATTTTTATATTATAATATAATCTTTTTAAATTATTATGGCTGATATTAGAGAATAAAGAATATTCTGTGCTGAGTAAATTGTTGTTCCATCAGATTTACCAGCTATTTTAAAACATTATTCAAAAGAAGTAATTAGAAACAATCCAGAAAATATCATTGAATTCTCAGCTAAATACTTTAGAAAAATGTTAGAAAAAAAATGTAAATTTTCTTTTATATTTTTTTATCAATAGAAAATGGAGAATTAAATTCAGACATGTCAGAAATATAAAAACCTGATTCTATCCTCAAATAAGCTTGAAATAAATATATTAATAACTAATATTCACTATTATTTAAATAATATTATACTTTATATTATATTTAGTTTATTTATCAATGAACTATTTTGATTATTTAGATTAAATTAAAGTATAACCAGTAAAATCTAAATAATAATAATTGAATCATAATGATTAACCAATACAAACTCATTATTAGAAAATATTAAAAGAAAAGGGAAAAAGCTTATAAAATAACAATAAAAATATTTAAAACAATATATAAATTTAAAATATTCATAATTATTAATCATAAAATAAATAAATTGATGAATTGTAAAACTAAATATTAATAATTTGTGATTTTACTAAATAGTTATTAAACTTATTAATAGAACATATTTAATTTAATTTAAATTTAGATGTTATAAATCTTTTATAAAATCAAAAAAATTCATTTAATTAAATAATGAATGATTCATTTAAAACTCTTAATTAATTTGAAAAAAATATAATTATTTATAATATTTTTAAAAATTAGTTTTCAGAAAAAATAGAATTGATATTAATTTAGTATTAAAAATATAATAAAGAATAGAAAAAATAATTAGTTTTAAAATAGGGAATGGTTAAAGAATAAAATAATACTAAAATTGATAATTAAAATATCATATCTTTTAATAAATAAAACTAATATTAATAAAATTTTTCATCTATATCTTTTGATAGTAACGAAATATAGTAATAAAAAAAACTTTAATTATAATTATAAGAAAAAATAATAACTTCTAACTCTTAATTTAAAACAGATTAATTGTAAAAAGAATTTTAAAATTCAGTGAAATCATCATAAAGTTAATAATAAGAAAAATAAACAGATTTATCTTATATGAAAAATAGCTTATAAATACAATTATAATTACAATAATAATAAAAATATTACAAAAGAAAAAATGTAATATATAATCAAAATTAATAAAAATAATAAAATAAATAAAATAATAGAAATAAAGATAATATGACTGATTCTGAGTATCAAAAAATAACTAAATTAAAATAATATTTAGACTAATAAAAATAAAAAATCGCGAAACCAGGATTAACTAATTTTATTTAAAAATGTAAAAAAAACAATAGTTTTTAACAATCAAATTCATTATAACTGAATCAGCATTAATAATTATAATTGTCTTTTTTTTAATAATAATATTAATAATAATAAAATAATTAAAAAAATAATGATTCTAACTAAAATAAAATAAATAATTCTCAATAAAAAATTAAATTTAATAATATTGATGAAGGTCAAATTTAAAAAAACGATTATTTAAATTTAGATTTCGATAACACTTTTTAAAACAATTTAGATTCTGAAAATTGATTATAAAATAACAATAAAAAATCTTAAGAATAAAATTAAATTTTACTATAAAATGATAATGATAATTTTTAATTGAATTAAATATTTGAAAATAAAATTAGCGATAATTTAAAATAAAAAAATTAATAATATAATTTAAATAATTACATTAAAAATTATCATTAAAAATTAAAACATTATGAAAGCGATGAAAATGATTTGTAATAATTTAAATAAAATAAGGAAATAAGTAATTATTTGACTTTTGGATAGCAATCAAACGAAAGATTTAATTATTTTTAAGAAAACTAAGAAATTTTATAATAATAAAATTTCTAATAATAAACTTAATATAATTTATCATTATAAAAATAGCAATTATTAATTGAATAATAAAAAAACTCTTTATAAAATAATGAGTTATTAAACATGAGTTTTGAAAATAAATAGTCTGAAATAGAAAATTTTTGAATTCAATTTCTGTAAGATTAGCAAGGATAAATAAATAATTAAACTTTATTTTCAAATGATAATAAATAAAAATATTAATAAGAATAAAATAATAATAGTAATAATAGTAACAATATTTATACAAATAATAGTATGAATAGTAATAATAAATAAAAAATAGTATTTATAAACAGCAGAAAATAATCCAGCAAATCTAAAAGTTTAAATAATTATATGATAAAATAATCCCAAACTGAGTAAGATTAAGAATAATAAATTTAAAAGCAAGAAGTAGTTTAAGAAGAAGAGAAAAATAAGGAAGAATATAAATCAACAGAAACATAATAAGAAATTGATTTATTAAAATAAAGAATACTAGAAAGAAAGAAAAAACTCGGAATTTGATATATAAAATATATATTATCATTGATTAATTATATATATTTTCCAGAGCATGATTTAAATTATTAATTGAAAAATTGACATACCACTAAGAAAAATGAAAAGCGTTTCTTGTTCGAAATAATAAATTAAAAGCAACTCAAAAATATTTTTTAGAATAATAAAAACAATAAATTTGATTTGGAATTATGTTTTATTACAATAATTGAGAAATTTGTGAAGTTCATTACCAGGGACAGAATTGTTCATATTATCAGTTGACCTATAATACTTATTCTAATGGAAAATAATTTAATCTTAACTGAAATTTGTTAGAAAAGGAATATACTCATAAACTTTCTAATTTGATTTAATTTAGTCCGAATTTATTACATCCCAATTCCCTAAAATTTATAATTGATATTTATAAATGTCTTTATTTAATATTAACTCAATTATTATTTGCATTATCAAACTGTTTATTACTAAAATTACTGAAGAATAAAGCATTTTAAAGCAGTTTATTTGTCTGTATTACTCTAAAAAATATCGAAAATAATTATCGTTTTAAGGATTAGCTTGAAAACTTATATTATTTAAGTATACTTTTTCTATATCCTGTTAGTAAATAATAAAGAGATTCATGAAAAAATTAAAAAAGATAAGTTAGAATGACTTTTACAATTAATGTTTGAATTTAATTTGTATATTTTTGGATATATTTTAGTACTTGATATTTGAATCATTATAATTATAAATGAACTGTTAAAATAAATAGAGGGAAAAATAAGACAATAGAGAATAATAATGATATTAATGGTTAGAAAAGATAATGAAGAAAGTGTTGGACTTAAAAAGTTGTTGGGATTGTTGAAGAAGATATGGATTTCTAAGAGAATATTCTGAGAAGTAGAGGAAACAGTCAGAGAAATTGAAAATAATGTAGAGTTAATTTAGGATCAACATTAATTTGATTATTAAGTGGCAATAAAAGTATTAGTAAGAGATAAGATGATCACAGAATCGGTATATAAATCCAAAGTTGCTTATTAGAATCATCATTAAAGTGTATTTTAGGTTCATTAATTCTAAGTTCATTTCGTTTAGGTAATAGTTCAGGAATAGCATGTATATTATTTCTATTAATTTTTGCGTCGATTCTAGTTTTAAACGGGTGTTATTGTGTTGCTCTTCTTGTAATAATACTCATGCTTGCTGTAATTCTAACATCTCTTTATTTTTACACGTTTTATTTATTTATTATACTCTATATTATTATCATTATTATTATTAATTTGTATTAATATATATTGATATTATTATTAAAATTATTATTATTATTATCATTATATAAAATAGAGTTAAATTAATCAAATTATAAATAATTTTTGCTCATTATTATTATTATTCATTTTCTTTTTTTTCAGTTTATTATTATTTGTTATCTTATTTTTTTTATTACATTTTTTATTGATTTTAAAATTTATTTAATTCGTAATCTGCTGAGTCAAAAACTTTCTATTTAATTTAGAAATAAAATATTTATAATATATAATACCTATTTTTTATTATTATTTAGTAAATTTTTTTTTTATATTTTTCCAGTCGCAATCATTTCTTCTAATTATTTAGCTTATCTTGTTACATCTTCATCTACTGTCTCCATTTATTATTATTATTTTTAATATTATAATTTTTTATTTAGCGTTATATAAAAATAAATAATTTAAAAAATATCAATTTTTTATTTCTTTTTAATTATTATTCTATTTATTTGAATTAAATTATTTGTTTTATTAGATTTTTTATATTTCTTATTTCAAATCATTTAATTATTTTGTCATATTATTATCATGTACTTACATATTGTTTTATATTTATCTTAATTATTAAGAAAAAATATTTTATTCATTATTAATTTTTTATTTATATTGCGATTTCTAATTTTTTTATTAAAATCTCATTCTTTATTACAAATTAAGAGCATTAAATTATTTTTTCTTCAGAATTTTTTCTTACAGGTTTTTAATATGTTATTCTGTTAACTTTATTTACTCTTACTTTAACTGAATAATTTTTTTATAATAAGAATTAACTTTGAAATTACTTGATTTTTCTTTGAATCTATCTTATTAATAACTGAATTTATCTTAAATTTTTATTTATGATTATTTAATATCTATTCCTAATATTTAATAAATTATTTTAGCTAATCCACTTTTCTCTAAATAATTGTTTATCCTTTATTTTATTTTTTAAGCAATTTAAGACTTAAATTAACAATCAATAGAATTGTCAATAGAAACAAAAACAATCTTATTGTTTTAATCATACGGCAAACATATTTTTTATTGTAAAATTTGTCCTTTTGAATTAGTTAATTACACAAAAAATTCTTGATATTCTTTTTAAGGATTTTGTTGATTTATTTCAGTGATATTATAAACTTCATAACCTAAGTTAAAATTTTAAGATTTCTAATATAAATTAATAGCCGAGATAATTCTTAATTTATTTCTCTATTATTTATTTGATTATAAATTGATTTCATTTATATTTAAACCATCAAAACCTGTAACATCATATATACCCTCATTTTTTTGTAATTATTCATCATCATTAATTAAAAACTTAATTAATTAATTAACTCCTTCTTTAGTTTTGAAGTATTAAGATGAAATAAATTTATTAATATCATTCATATTTTCCAATTAAGGATTGATTTATTAAGATTACTGATTCTAAGTTGATTTAAATAAAATTAAAAAAAATAAGATAATAATATTCTTCATAAATAATAATATATAAAAGAGTTATAAACATTATAAACACAATAATATGTAATTTTAGTAAAAAAAATCAAGCAAAAACTAATCCTTTGAGACCAACCTCAACATGTCCCTTCCTGACACATCTTTCAAGAGCAGCCTTAATTTCAGTATCCTTATGAGCAATCTTATCGATTTCCAAAATAATATCATTGCTTTTCTAAACATTACAAACCTACTGATTCCAATTAACATCATATTTTCTTAAGATATCACACATTCTATCATGATATTTGCTCAAAGATTTGATTCTTTAAACATAAAGAGCAGCTTGAGGAGTAGTCTTACACTCGAACGAGCCAATTGCTTTAAGCTAATAATACTTATCAATCAACAATCGTCTTTTAAGTTATCCATTGATGAATCTCACCCATGATGCTACTTTATTGCTGCAATCATTGTAATCAAATTTAGAAGGATCTGGATAATCTATACACATTATTTTTTTATCTTTTTTTTTGTTCATGTCAATTAAGAATATCACAAAACAACATGGACTCAATTGACCTGGAGAATAATCTTCACTCCAATTGTTGCTCATTAATTTTTTAGTTATTGCATCATTCATACTCATACTCATTAATTCTTCATCAATTTCAAGTAATTTTATTTCCATAAGCACTTTATGAAGATTGCTGTTTGGAAAATACACTTTTATCATGTAAGTAAATAGTCTTACTTCTGTTGATAAAAACTTTTTATTTATATCATCTATTTTAAGCAAACCTTATTTATTTATCACTCCATTAGCAGCTGAGAAATAATCATAAGTAATAAGAATTTTATAAAGGTCAATGAATTTACTAAATTTGTCTTTAAAAATGAAAAAATCTTTTAGAGAATTAGTGTCTGGCTCACAAATGTAGACTACTGATCGAGATAATTCGGTAGAAGAATCCCCATCTATTATTGGGAATAATAGACATTAATCTCCTAAACTGATTTTATTGTTTTATTACCATTCCAATAAAGAATTGTGGATTGTGAATTGGTTATGGAATGAAAGATATTCTGAAGTTAAACATAGTTTATTTTATTCATCGCCACATTCCAATACTGTTTATGAGTAAGAAAACATACGCGAATATTGAGGAGTGCTTGTCAAGTCAGATACTCTAATATATAATTATATATTATCAAATTATCTTTATTAACATATTATTATTATTATCATCATATTGTCATTATTATTATAACATTATTATTTTAATCATCATCCTATTATCTTATTATTAATCTTATAACCATTATCAATATATGATCATTATATCATATTTATATTAAATTAGGTTTTATTTTTACATTTGCATTCTGTCATTATAAATGTAGATAGTTTTTTTATTAAATTACTCATACTCTGATATTTAACTTCCATCGTCTAATCTCATAGGCATCCAAATCATAAATTAGAAACTAGCTTCATGACTTATTGATTATTGATAAGTTTTAGTTAATAAAAAGAATAAGAGTAAGAACAACATTTTAAAATAAATATAATTTATCAATATATTTAATAAATATAATATTTTGAAACTAAAATATATATTCTGAATATGTTTTTAAATGAAACAAAAAAAATGAATATAAATAAATTGGTATAATATTTAAGTATTATAGGATATTTCGTGATGATTTTAATATTGATTATATATGTTGATCTTTTAAGAAAAAAGAATAATAATATACTAATAACATACACAATTGTATGGGTAGCAACAAGTCTAATAATTTCAGGATTAATTTATCTTTACAAAAAAAGTCAATACGAAATAAACATTATTAAATAGTTTTTATTAATACTAATAATCAACTTAAACTTGTATATATTAGTTGTTTTATTCACTTTAATTGAGATTAATCATTAAATAAACTAATACATTTTTATGATACTTTCCTTATCAATACCTATCACATTAGCTTTTCAATTCTAAAATGGTTTGTCTTATCTTATTTATTTATTAACTGATAAACTTAAATAACATGATTAGAATTTTATCATTCTCAATTATATCTTTTACTCTGGTTATTCTTTTAATATTAGTGTCTTGCTATTTACTTTGCCTGCCTTTTTTAATGGAATTATAAAAGGTGATTTATTCTCTATTATTTACTTTTTTATGCTTATCTTAATATATTTGATTAATTATAGCTATGAAAAGTATCAAAAATATAAATTGATCTAAAAGAAAATGAAAAATGATGAAGAGAATCAACAGAATAAAATAAAACAATAAATTCAAAACTGATTTATGTTAAAAGAATGATTTATATATTAAAATATAATTAGTATTATTAATAATGATTATAAAATAAGAAATAAATTTTTAAATTTATTTTTTAAGATATAATTTATTTCAAATTAGATTTGATTTGGATATGATATGAAGCGTATGTATTAGTTAAATATAATTAATTATTTGAGCTACAAGTAGATAATCTTATCATTTAATCTTTATTCTAATTTTCAACGATTTTCATAATACTCAATTGCAAGATCATACTATCTTTTATATTTTTAATATTTTCAAGTTTTTTAGTGTTTTATTATCTTAAATTTTCATTTAAATTTTAAATAAATTTTAAATATAAGGCTTATTTTATATCTTTTGATGATAAACATGTATTTATCATATAATAAATAAAAGATTACTTGGTATAGTAATATATAAATAAAGCATCTTATTTTTATGGTTCATTATTATCGTTTATTAAATTATTATTTGAATTCGATTATTTTTTTTCATAATTATTCAAAATTTATATCGATATATTTTTTACTGAACTTATAAAAATCTTCTTTTGCAATATCCATATAATTTAATTGATTTGATATTTTATTTAAGACTAAATCTAAATACATATAAAA
>Ga0315908_10002070_pt1 | contig 14856 bp, 11 predicted proteins | sample LakEriMetagenome_12_FD_203520 | JGI IMG/M metagenome (GOLD analysis project Ga0315908, IMG submission 203520) | Freshwater fungal communities from buoy surface, Lake Erie, Ohio, United States - Buoy 4 MA124 | ecosystem: Environmental > Aquatic > Freshwater > Lake > Lake biofilm | place: USA... | reverse complement strand
TTTTGTGTTCGCCTTCAATCACAAATCCACCGGGATTACCGCCATAACTGCCATCAGCAAAAGAACTTGAATGAATGGCTGTTACATATTTTACGACACCAAAATCAAATTTCCAACTGCCGCCGTGATTCATCATGTGGCCGGCATAACCTTTGGATAAGTAATGCGTAATAATTTCAGCATTAGAAACCAACAAAGCCGACGGATTGGCATGCAAAATAGCCTCTACATCAAGCGTGTGGTCTTGATGGGCGTGGGTGATCAATATATAATCGGGATGTAAATCAGCGATATTGATGTGTGCTGCTTTGGGATTTCCGGTGATGAATGGATCAACCAAAAGTACCTTTCCTCCCACCTCAACTTGCAAACAGGCGTGTCCTAAAAATGTAATTTTCATCTTGCTATCCGTTATTTACTAGTATATCTGACAAAAAATAAATGAGTCCCAAGGACAATAAAATGGCCAAAAAGAAGGTACTCAAAGCCACTATTTTGAGCTCGGGATCGAGCGTACGGGAATCTTGATTTTGGTATACGCGTTTCAGGTGTAATACTAAGGGCACATAGACCAAAAGAAAGAAATACTGGTCGAAATTAAATTGACCATCGGTAGTGAAATCATTGAGAATAGCAAAGCTAAGTACCAAAATCATAGCTGAAATCACCAAAAAATAATGATACTGTTTGGCTTTGGGTAAACCCATTTGTACCACCAAGGTATTTTTGCTCGATTGGGTATCCGACAGCACATCGCGCATGTTATTCAAATTGAGTACAGCTACACTCAACATCCCAATGGCCGTGGCCGGTAAAAACAACAAGTACCCCTCGACAAATGTTTTGGCAAACATAAAATACACACCCAAGGTACTCACCCATCCAAAAAACAAAAACACAAATAAGTCGCCGTATCCTCTATAGCCATAAGGATTTTTGCCAACTGTATAGCGAATAGCCGATGCTATCGCCAAAATCCCCAAGACCAAATAGCCTAAAGAATACCAAAAATTATAATCCTTAAACGCCGAATAAATGAGTAACACAGCTGAAACCAACGTTAACAAAGCAGTAAGTGCAATGGCGCGTTTCATGGCCGCTGGACTGATTGCTCCACTTTGAATAGCACGGGTTGGCCCCACTCGGTCTTGGTTGTCGGTGCCTTTGATGCCATCGCCATAATCATTGGCAAAGTTAGAAAGCACTTGCAATCCCAAAGTAGTTGTGAGTGCAAAAATCACAATATCCCAATTAAAAAGCGATTGCGACATGGCATAAAAACAACCCACCAAAATTCCCGAAACCGATAGCGGTAAAGTGCGTAATCGAGCCGCTTGTATCCAGTGTTTCATATTCAATTGAACGTTTTTAATTTTAATTATAAATTTTTAATTATCAAGGAATCCACTTGTTTTCGCCAAAATTAGGCTTACGTTTTTCAAGAAAGGCATTCCTACCCTCTTTGGCTTCTTCAGTCATATAGGCCAAACGCGTAGCTTCGCCGGCAAAAACCTGTTGCCCTACCATGCCATCGTCGGTGAGGTTCATGGCAAACTTGAGCATCTTGATGGATGTAGGTGATTTGGCCAATATTTCTTGGGCCCACGCATAGGCGGTATCTTCCAATTCATCGTGTGGAATTACCGCATTGACCATACCCATGTCGAGTGCGTCTTGGGCTGAATAATTGCGGCCTAAGAAAAAGATTTCGCGGGCCTTTTTTTGACCCACCATTTTAGCTAAATAAGCCGATCCATAGCCGCCATCAAAACTCGTTACATCGGCATCGGTTTGTTTAAATATGGCGTGTTCTTTACTGGCTAAGGTCAAATCACAAACCACGTGCAAACTGTGACCGCCGCCCACAGCCCATCCGGGAACAACCGCTATAACTACCTTGGGCATAAAACGGATGAGGCGTTGTACTTCGAGTATATTCAAGCGGTGTTGGCCGTCATCACCCACATAACCTTGATGGCCACGAGCATTTTGATCGCCGCCACTGCAAAATGAATACACGCCGTCTTTGGTTGAAGGCCCTTCGGCTGAAAGTAAGACAACACCTATTGAGGTATCTTCTTGTGCATCATAAAAGGCTTGGTATAATTCTGAGGTGGTTTTGGGGCGAAAGGCATTGCGCACATTGGGACGATTAAACGCGATGCGCGCTACCCCATTGCATTTTTTGTAGGTAATGTCTTCAAATTCCTTAACGGTTTTCCAGGCTATTTTTTGCATTGTATATTATCGTTTTAATGAAAAGTGTCCTTGCAGTTTTCGACCGTCTTCGCGTATGGCTACAAACCAATAATCATCGGATACGAGTTGGTTGCTAATAAAATTACCATTCCAACTGGCTTGGGCATCCAAATACTTGATCAATTTACCCATGCGGTCATAGATGTACACTTTTAAATTGGGTTCAAATTCTGCGTACTTGATTTTCCATTCGTCATTGAATCCATCGCCATTGGGGGTAAAGAATTTTGGGTAATCCAACAACCACACTTCGCGATCTATACTTCCACAACCCAATTTGTCTTGAACAGTAACGGTATAGACACCGGCGGGCAATTGATCAAACACATTGCTGTCTTGGAATGAACCCGCATTGAGTGCATATTCAAACCATGTAGGATCTGACGCCACGACTGTAATACTGTTATCAACGGTGGTCCAATCGACCACTTGAATGTCATCAACAGTAGGGATTTTTGATATATTAACGGTAATGTCTTGGTTTACTGCACAGGCTACATTTTGTAAGCCATAAATGTTGGCAGCAGTGGCGGTTAAGAGCGTTTGACCCAATTGGGTAATCGTTACGTCAGTTCCTACTGTTCCATCAGACCAAGAATAAGTTGTGATGGGCAGATTGGCGGTGGCCGCTGATACAGTTATAGAATTGGCGTTGCATTGCAAATAGGTTGGATCTAAACTTAAACTTGGAATTTGCCCACCAAATACATCAAACGATGTGATTTCGTAACAATTGGGTAGGGCGTTAAAATGCAGACGTGCATATACCGTTTGAGGGTTGGCCGTGGGATTATAAGCCGTTAAATTAGTAAGCGCATTGGTCGCATTTTGCGCATCGGTTACATTTTCGTGGTAACTCAAGGTGTATAAAGTGGGCGATTGCGTGCCCATGATGATGGGTGTCTGCAAACTGATGTCGTAGGTTTCATTTCCACTCAACACCGGTTGACAAACTACAATGTCATTGGGTTTGGTAATGCGCACTATGGAAACCAAACTGTTTACGTCAAAAATCCGGTTCACAATGTTTCCGCAATCGTCTTCAACCTGAAAGGTATAGATAGCAGGTGGTAAATTGTAAAACACATCTGATGTTCCATTATCCAATACAAATGGGACGCCATCTTTGTCAATGATACTATAATGCAAGGGCATTTTGCCTCTCACATCGAGCACAACATCCAAACTTCCACCGGGAGAGCAAGGCATGCGATTGGCATCTAAAAATTCCAAGACTTCATCAAAAATAAATGTTGGATTTGTAAGCGTCTGAAAACAAAGCCCATTGATGTTGTTCGTCGCTCCCGAATTCAATTCACTGCCATTTACATAAGTGGAGAACACGCGTAGAATGCGAAACTCGCCATTGAAATTTAAATTGTAATTGGTAGAATTATTTGAAAGCAAATAGGAATCAGTGGCATCTGGTGCTGTGCCGGAAACGTAGGGAACATTCGTCATTGGATTACCCCACACGCCCAAAACGGGATCAATTAATTTTTGTAACCAAAATTTTTGATTGGTGTTTCCATTACTTGCAAAATTTAGTGTCAAATCAAAGGTGCCGCAATTGGATTGAAGGGTATAGGTGTTTTGTGTAATGGCATAGCCGTTTACGGTCAATGTAATGGCATTGTTGAAACCGCATTCGTCAACACACTGAAAGGTGTAACTACCAGCAGGTAAGTCGGCCATGTACCAATTGCCATCGGCTATAATGTTGGCAGTAGACACATAAGGCAACGTGAATAAAAATGCGGCAGGTGCAGCTGTAATGGTTACGGCAGTCAATTTTGCGTTTTTACTAAACAAATGCACAGAACCAAATCCCAAGGCACAACCGGGTCGCTGATCATAGTCTAAACCCTGGTCAACGTATGGTGGAACCGTAACATTTTCGGGTGGATATACAGTACCACAAGTATCAGATACATCTAACGTATAATTCCCAATCGGCACAGGAGTGATGACCAAAAATCCAGCCGTGTTTATAAGCACAGATACGTCGTGCGGCAAGGGAAACGGATAACTAGCTGGAGCAGCTGTTATGATTACTGAATCTGCTTTAAACAATGGAACACTGAGTATGATTTGGCCTGAATTGGTCGTGCATCCGTTATTGATTCCAGCAGACAACACATCACCCACTAACAAATCAATGGTTAGAGTAGCTGTAGCCGAATTGCCACAGGCATCCACTAAAGAAATTGCGTACACTCCGAGTGGTACAAATTGGGTATTGTTCCCAAATTCAATGGTATTCGCAGAAAAAGTCGGATACGAAGGATTAAATACAATCGGATTGAACCCAGCTGGTGCCGACGTAAAGTTAAGCGTATAAGGAGGTGTGAAATTAGCTACATTCAAACGAATGTAATTATTGTTACAGGATAGATTAATTGCACTTGCTGTTAAATCAATGGTTTGATCTGACAAGAAATTGGTGCTAACCGCGGCATTACAAGCATCCGTAATTAACAAATCGTAATTGTAATTTTGATTGGTGTAAGTAGGAATAATTTGAGAAATGGATAAACTTGTGGCGTTTCCGGAAGAAATTATCTGATTGTAAATGATATCTGGCGCACCACCCGGCGGATGAATGGTATATTGAAGTGTAAGTGGATAAGAAATAACCGTTCCTGGATTGGGTGTTATGATTTGCGTAGCCACGGTAGTGTTGCAGGAAGGCGGCAGCGTGCTTGAAAATGTAGGATTTGTAATGGACAATCCAGTTGGATTGAGCAAGACATTAAACGTACTCACCACACCAATCCCGCAGGCGTCAAAAACTCGAATTCGGTATACGCCAACTGGTAAGTTCGAAAAGGTGTTGGAGGTTTGTACCGGAAACAAAACTGGTCCAAAAAATATCTCGTAGGTAGCTGCCGTTCCGGAACTTACATTTACCGTAATGGTGCTCGTAGTCGCGCAAGTTTGATTGAGACTGTTTACGGTAAACTGCAAGGGTTGCACTGATGAAGTAATCGTCGCGTTTTGTTGCTGCTGTGAAGTGACTACATTGTTGACCGTTTCTTTGGCAATAATGAGGTAATCGCCACCGGTCAACCCACTCAATAAAGAGGAAGTAACGGTAGCATATGGGACTACGGTATCAGGTAATTTATAAACAAAGTACTCAATTGTACCAGCAGGATCGACTGAGCTAGCAGAAAAAGTAAGCGTAGCATTTCCAGCACAAGTCTCTGGTGTGGATGTTACGGTGAATGAAAAAGCAAAAAGGGATATTGGGGCAAGCAACATACCAACTAATGAAAATAAAAATTTCAATTTGGTCATTAGTATTTATATTTGTCTGAAATTTAAGCATCAAATATACTTTCTTTCAAAAGAAGAATGTCTAAATACAATCATAAAATCTACCATGAAACACTTTTTCTCGACAAAAAACATCGCAACGGTTGCCATCCTATGGGCTTTGGTTGTTTTTATGGGTTTTTTGCTTTTCATTGACATTAAAAACGAACGGACAAGCTCGATTCATTTGATCATGATTTCGATAATCATTTTTGTAATTGTTTGGATCTTGTTTGATACACGTTACGTAATCCGTGATGGTTTTTTGTTTTACCGTTCAGGTCCCTTTCGTGGCCGAATTGATATACAAAAAATTAATAAAATTGAATACTATGCTGGCATGCATGTACCTGTAACCATGAAGCCTGCACTCGACACCAAAGGCTTCATCATCACCTACGACAGCCGCAATGAAGTCTATGTTTCTCCTCAAAAAAAGGAAAAATTCATCGCTGCATTATTGGAATTAAATCCAGAAATTGTAGTGGTTAAATAGGTTATTTAGACTTGGAGATGAAAGACTGAGAGATGAAAGACAGTCCTAAAAAGTTAACCGAGAACTGACAACCGACAACTGGATCTCTAAACCAAATAAATCCCATCCTCCTTAATCTCAATCAACTTGTCTTTGTACAAGGCGCCGATGGCTTTTTTAAAAGTTTTCTTACTCATTTTCAACACCGATTTGATGTCTTCGGGATGGCTGTTGTCGTGTAAGCGCAAAAATCCACGGCTGGCTTTGAGCTCATCCAAAATGTATTGGGCATTGGGTTCTACTTTTTGATACCCAAAGGCTTGCAAAGACACGTCGATTTTTTGATCCGGACGAATGGTTTTGATAAACCCACGCAAGCGATCGCCAGTGCGAATGGCGTCGTCATAGACTTCGTCTTTGTACAATAGGCCTTTGTGTTGTTCGTTGATGATGACATTGATGCCAATATCGGTAATGTGCGAAACAATCAAATCCACTTCGTCACCCACCCGAACGGTCAATTCCTCGTTGGACAAAAACTGGTTGGTTTTACTTGAGGCCACTAATCGATTGGATTTGGGATCCATAAACACATAGACCAAATAGCGTTTGCCTTTTTCCATTGGACGCGCTTGAGCGGCAAAGGGCACAAACAAATCTTTTTCCAATCCCCAATCTAAAAAAGCACCCACTTGATTGACGAAATTCACACGCAATAGAGCAAATTCATTGAGTAAAACATAGGGCTCCAAGGTAGTAGCTACCGGACGCTCTTCGTGATCCAAGTACACAAATACAACTAGTGAATCCCCAATTTTGATGTCGTTAGGCACGTACTTATTGGGAAGTAAGATGCCCTCGTCATCCGGAGTTTCTCCTAAAAAAAGTCCCACTTTTGTGTCGCGAAGTACCGTTAAGGTGTTGTATTGTCCAATGGCAATCATAAGTTCTTGTTTTATTGTTATTGAATGGCAGAAAAATAGTCGTTCAAAAACCTGTCGTTGGCTAAAGTTGGCGTAAATACTTCCAAGAGTACCGGTTTGTCATTGTGTTGCCACAATTGGGTATAGGCTTGAGCCAAACTTTCGTTTGAACTGGCTGTAAGGTAGTCAAATCCATACATGGCCGCCAAATGCTTGGCTGTATAACAATGTGCCGTTTCAAAATAGGTATGAAACAAGTCGTTTTCTTGATGCCCTGGCAAGATGCGAAAGATGCCTCCTCCTCCATTATTGAGTAAAATAATTTTAAAATTCTTCGGAATATAGTCGTTCCACAAGGCATTGCTGTCATAGAAAAAGCTAATGTCGCCCGTAATTAATAAAGTGGGCAATTTACTGCCGACCGCCGCTCCTATTGCGGTTGATGTGCTGCCATCTATGCCACTCGTTCCACGATTACAAAATACGGATACGTTTGGGTTGTTGGGCACCAATTGGGCATACCGAATTGCGGAACTGTTACTGAGATGCAACTGCCAACCATTGGGGATATGGGGTAAAACATGATTAAATACGGTTAAATCACAAAAAGGCAATTGTGCCATAAATTGCGTTTGCTTGGTTGCACGATAGGCTTTCAATTGCACAGCCTGTTGTTTGTAATTACTGGAAGTGCTTGAGGTGATTAATGGTATGAAAAATTCATTAGGCAACAGTTTGATATGTTGGGTCAAATACCCAAAGGTATCATAGGCCCGCAAGGGATCAATGTGCCAATGTGCCTGAGCAGTATATTTACGTAAAAATGCTTTTATCCTTTTAGATACAATCATGCCGCCAATTGTGATCAATAATTCAGGTTTAAATTCCTCAAAATCAATTTCTTTAAACGCGGTAATTAAGGTATCAATCGAACTAATAAAACTGGGGTGATGCACGTTTGAAGTGCTTTCGCAAAACACCAAAATGGAGGGATCATTGGCCCAATTCTCAATGACTTGAGTCGAAATTGAATGTGGGGCATTGGTTCCAATCAAGATCAATTTCTTGGAGTAATTTTGCCATTGGCTTGAAACAATTGACCAATCTACAACTTCCTCGGATGTATCTATCGCTAACTCGCTCTGCTCTGATTTGATGGTATAATCTGAAACGGTTTCATACAAGGGTTCCTCAAAGGGCACATTGATATGCACAGGGCATTTTTTAAGAATAGCTGTGTCAATGGCTTCACAGATTTTACGGTCATTTTCGGGTGACTGTTCCTCAGTCAAATTCGCATTAAAGCCCGAATGATTGGCAAAGACATCGGCTTGTCGAATGGTTTGTCCGTCGCCTATGTCAATTTTATCGATTGGCCGATCGGCGGAGACCACAATCAAAGGAATTTGGCTATAAAATGCTTCAGCAAATGCCGGATAGTAATTGAGTAAAGCCGAGCCCGAGGTGCAAACCACGGCAACTGGTTTTTGTGTTTGTTGGGCGATGCCTAAAGCAAAAAAAGCAGCGCAACGCTCATCGGCGATACTGTAACATTGAAACAACGGATTAGAGGCAAAACCTAGCGTAAGTGGTGCATTACGCGATCCGGGTGACAATACAATGTGCGTGACTCCTTTGGCCGCAAACAATTGCAGTATACTTTGCGCTAAAGGAATTTTGGGATACATCATGAGTGTTACACTATTGGCTTCTTTCAAAGCGCCACAAATTTACTATTCCATTTGTTAGTTTGTGCACGATTAGCCTAGAATCTTATTTATATTTGGGGCAATTAAATTTAGCTATGTCATTTACACTTCGTCCCGCTACAATTCACGATATTCCTCAAATCTTAGCGATTGTCAACCATACCATTGCTACTTCCACGGCCAATTATCATTATGAGGCTCAAACCCTTTCAGAACAAATCGCTTGGTTTAAAGCCAAACAACTGCATAATTTCCCTGTTTGGGTAGCTGAGCAAGATGAACTAGTTTTGGGCTATGCTACCTATGGAATATTCCGCGAAAAAATCGGATACCAATATACCATCGAACATTCGGTGTATGTGAATCAAGATTACCAAGGAAAAGGCGTAGGCAAATCCCTTCTATCGAAATTAATCAAACAGGCCAAGTTGGAAGGTTACCATATCATGGTGGGTGGCATAGACGCGAAAAACGCAGATAGCATTGCCTTTCACCAAAAAATGGGCTTTGAAATAGTAGGCCATCTAAAAGAGGTGGGCTACAAATTTGATCAATGGCTAGACCTTTGCTTCATGCAACGTCAGTTGTAAACCTTACTTTTTAATCCAAGAAATAATTTCTGGTGATGTGGGCGAAACAGCCGATGGTATTACTTTTTCAAGGACTCCGGTTTCACCAATCAAGTACTTTTGGAAATTCCATTTCACCGAGGAATCCTTTACGCCATTGTATTTCTTTTGCGTAAGATACTGATACAACGGATGCATCTTTTTTCCTTTTACGGTAATTTTCGCCATCATGGGGAACGATACTCCATAATTTTTCTTACAGAAGGCCGCAATGGCCGTGTTGTTTCCCGGTTCTTGGGAAAAGAAATCATTGGCTGGAAAACCAATAATCACAAAGTTTTGATTTTTATAGGCTGTATACAATTCTTGTAACTCCTTGTACTGCGGCGTGTATCCACATTCAGAAGCGGTATTTACAATCATTATTTTTTTGCCTTTCAGTTGGGCAAAATTAAAGGACTTTCCTTGGATGTCTTCAACCGTAAATCCATAGATTGAAGAAGGAATAGACTGTGCACTGGCAAATGAAATTCCAGTAAAAAGCAAAGCAATACAGAGTAAATTTTTCATTATTTTTTTAGGTGTTTTTTGTATCCCCGATAGGATAAAATGGATAATATGAAAACAAATGCAAGCGAATAATAGACAAAATCGGGTGTGACAACTTTGTCACCACTGGCGTAAGAATGCAGACCTGTGAGGTAAAAATTCACCCCGAAATAGGTCATTAATATGGAATAAAAAGCAAGCACACTCATTAAATTGTACACCCATTTTCCTCGTAAAGCTGGAACAAATCGAGCGTGAATAACAAAAGCATACAACATAATGCTAATGAGCGCCCAAGTCTCTTTCGGGTCCCAGCCCCAGTAACGTCCCCAGCTTTCGTTGGCCCATTGACCACCCAAAAAGTTTCCAATGGTGAGCATCACCAAGCCTATGGTTAAAGCCAGCTCATTGATGTAGGTGATCTCTTGAATATTGAGATTCATTTTTTCCTTGTTTTTTTCGGTGGTGAAAATCATCAAAAACAGGGCAACAATTCCCAATACCATAGCCAAAGCAAAAGGTCCATAACTCGCCACAATTACGGCCACATGGATCATTAACCAATAGGAATTCAAGACCGGTTGAAGATTGGCAATAGACGGATCCATCCAATTCCAATGTGCGATCATCAAAATCATCGATGCGACAAAAGTACCCGATGCAACGGTAAGCTTGGATTTTCGGTCAAAGGCTAGGGTAAAAAACATCGTGGCCCAAGCCACATAAATCATACTTTCGTAGGCATCACTCCAAGGTGCATGTCCCGAAATGTACCAACGCGCGGCCAAACCAGCGGTATGCAATGCAAAAAACAAGGCGATTGCCGCATGAAAGACAATGTTTAGTAGGCGTAAAAAATTATTTTCAAAGAAGATTTGTAGAATGGTAACCACCAACATTAATACCCCAGACAACATATACCAATAAAAGAGTTTTTTGAATACATCGTATTGGTTGTAAGTAATTTCGGCCTTGATTTTATCTTCCGACGGACGCACAGCACTGCCGTATTTCTTTTGGTAGTTTTCCATGCTTTGTAGGTAGAAATTGGCATTGGTGTAATCCTTTTTTACATGAGCAGAATCCAAGGTGTTTAAGTACAACGGGAGCACATTTTTGGTAAAAGTTGAATCCATTCCTTTGATATTGGATCGGTCTATTTCCAAATAGGAAATCCATTTGTTGTTTGCGTCATTGGGCACCGGGAAAATGCGCAATATACTGCCACTCAAAGCGGCATTCAACAGGTTTACTTTTTTGTCTGTTTCTATAAAATCTTTCTGAAACTGATTGGGAACAGCGGCTTTATAGGCCTCATCTAAATAAGGAGACAATTTGTAATTTCCTTTTTGATCAAAAAATTTGATAAAGGGCGCATACTTGTCTGTTTTTTCAATTCCAATAATCTTTCGGATGCTGTCGTTGCCTCTTTTTAGGTAAATCAAAGGAACCTCAAACCATACCCGTGGAAACTGAATCATGGACAAAAACACCTGATCGGCATTCATGCTTCCATAGGTGTCGCTTTTGCTTACTTTGCGCAACAATTCAGATGAAAAAGTGTTTACGGGCTTCATTCTCCCTCCCTCATCTTGAATAACCAAACGTCCAAACTGAGCCGCATGGGCTTCGGTCACTTTATAAGTGGTTAAGACCGAATCGATTTGTTTTTGAGAAGGCATCACGTCTTGGTGCATTTGAGCAAAAGTCGAGCAGCTCAAAAACAAGAGCAATGTGGTGATTAATTTATTTTTTTTAGATTTCACTTGTTCCAATTTGCGTTTCACATCGGCAAAGCGCGTGTTTTTGTCAAACAAAATGGCCATCATCGCAAAAAACAACATAAAATACCCCATATAAGTTACCAAAGTTCCCCAAAAGTCGTGGTTTACAGATAGTATCGTTCCTTTTTCGTCTGGATCAAAAGAAGACTGAAAAAAACGATAGCCTTTGTAATCGAGTACATGGTTCATAAAGATTTCGTGGTTTTCTTTGTGTTTTCCGTCAATGACTTTTACGTCACTTTGAAAAGCTGAATAACTCTTTTCGGTTCCCGGGTATTTAAGTGCTTTAAAATCTATGAGCTGAACCTGAAAGGGCGTGGTGTATACTTTACTTCCATAGGCCAAGGTAAAATCAAGTTTTCCCAATTTTACATTTACAGGAATTCCCTCTTTTCCTTTGGATCCCAACACGGTAATTTCTTTGGTTTGGCCTTGTGATTCAACTGAAAGCACCAACGCATCTTCATGGGTTTTGGCTTTGTAATCGATTTTAGGAATCCAAGTTTTGTCTCCTCGGATGGGTTGGTCTGGAAATACAAATTGGGCTCCACCCATGTTGTACAAGGAACGAAACATCAGAGGTTGTTCTGTGTTTTTAAGTACACTGCCTTGCATTTTATCGGCCATGCGCATGAACTGTCCGTCAAATGGAGAATCTAGAGTAACCGAATCTCCTTTTACTGTAATATTGATTGCGCCTTTGGTGTACTTATTTAACACAAACAAGGTGTTGTGTATGTCTTGAATTTCTCCCTCTTGCAAATAATGTTCATGCCGTGATCCCCCACTCGATTCAACCATTTTCAGGTAGAGTTTCCCCTTTGAATTGGGCTTCACCGATTCTGTTGCACCCATGATGTATGCTTTGCAACGCACGGTAAATGGAATATCAGCAAAGGAATTGGTTATAGAAAAGTCAGATGAAGCGGCAGGGGATAACAACACGGTTTTTTCGAATATCCTGCGTTTCATCGCGCCTTTGTACTCGCCATCCACAAAAAGAGTAAGTTGCGTTTTTTCTGAAAAAATTTGCGCCGACGATTCTCCTTCTCGAATAGGCATTACCCCTTCAAAACTGATGTAACGCGTAATTCCGGCACCAATGAGAATAAATATAAAGGAAAGATGCAGCAAAAGTGTAGCCCATTTTTCTCTTTTAAGGAGGTTGTACTTTTTAATGTTTCCAAAAAAATTAATCAAAAACAACAGATGCATAGCCTCAAACCAAAGCGAGTTGTAGATCCAAATTCTAGCCGTGTCGGTGTTGTAATAGCTTTCAATAAATGTACCCGCAGCCATGGCAATGGCGTATACCAAAAACAAGATGGCCATCAAACGGGTAGAAAAAAGGGCGGAGAGTAACTTTTTTTGCATCATAATCAACTGTGTAAAGCGCTTGTAAAGTGCGGCAAAAGTAGCGAAAACAGGAATAAAAATTGGATTTAATTCGCTAATTTAACATAGTATTTCAATTCGTTTTAATCGAATTAAACAGACGACTTAGACAAATTTTCAATAATTTAGCGGCATGATAAAAGTAGTCCTTTTTGGCTCTGGAAATGTGGCTCAACACCTCATTATTGCCTTTCAACAATCGGGGAAAGTGGATGTAATTCAGGTGGTGGTGCGCGACAAAAAGAAAGCCGAATTGTCTATCGCTTCCGATCGAATTACAGACAACTGGGAGCGCATTGAACAAGCCGATATCTATATCTTGGCAGTGTCTGACGGCGCCTTGAACGAACTCTCGGCTAAATTGCCTTTTAGTACTCAATTAGTAGCACACACCTCGGGCAGTGTGGCCCTTGATGCCCTTGATGCCAAAAATCGACGTGCCGTCTTTTATCCTTTGCAAACGTTTTCCAAAAGCCGCTCGGTAGATTACTCGCATGTGCCCGTCTGCCTCGAATGGGAAAACACCTCCGATCACCAACTGCTTGCTGACTTGGCCAGTTGCATTTCACCCAATTGCTACACGATCAATTCGGAACAACGAAAAGCCTTGCATGTGGCTGCGGTCATGGTCAATAATTTCGTCAATCATTTGTACCACATCGGCGAAGAAATTTGTGAAGAACACCAGGTTCCCTTTGCCATTTTACAGCCACTCATAGCCGAAACCGCCGAGAAAATAAAACACCTCTCGCCACGTTTAGGTCAAACAGGGCCCGCCATTCGTCACGATCAAAAAACAATTCAAGCGCATTTGGATTTGTTGACGCAACCCAATCATAAAGCGGTTTACCAGTTACTCACTGATTCTATTCAACGCGCAAGCACAACAAAATAAGAAAGGAAAAGCATATGAACTACAAAGAAACCATGAACCACATTGACACTTTTGTTCTCGATGTCGATGGGGTATTAACCGACGGAACAGTACACGTCACTCCTAACGGAGAAATGTTGCGCGAAATGAATATTCGTGACGGTTTTGCGATGAAAGCCGCCTTAGAATCGGGTTACCGCATCTGTGTTATTTCGGGTGGAAGTAACGAGGGAGTGCGCATTCGCTTGCGCAATTTGGGCATCACCGACATTCACTTGGGTGTGCCAGACAAGGTACAAACATTCAAGGAGTATTGTTTTGATTATCAAGTTGATCCAAAAAATGTGGCCTATATGGGTGACGATATCCCAGATTTTCATGTGATGCAATTGGTGGGTTTACCCAGTTGTCCGCAAGATGCCAGTCCTGAAATCAAAGGCATTAGTCACTACGTTTCACATAAACTTGGTGGAAAAGGTGCCGTACGCGATTTGATTGAGCAAGTAATGCGGGTTCAAGGCAAATGGCATTCGTATTACAACGGACAACACGATTAATACAAGCCTAATGAAAAAATACCTGCAACTCATTCGTTACCAAAATTTACTTTTATTGGCCTTGATGCAAGTCATTGTGCGCTATGGCTTTTTAAAAATACAAGCGGTTTATTTGGCCTTAGCCCACTGGCAATATGCCTTATTGGTATTGGCTACTATACTAATTGCCGCAGCCGGCTATGTGATAAACGATATTTTTGACCAAGAAACGGATGCAGTCAATCGACCCCATAAAAAACTCATCGGATACCACATCTCTGAAGCACAAGCGTACAATTTATATGTGGCATTGAATTGCACAGGTGTAGGCATTGGATTTTATTTGGCCAATGTAATTGAACGCCCAGGATTTGTAGCGCTTTTTATCTTAGTTGCTGCCCTACTCTACTTTTATGCCACTACCTTAAAGCAAATTTTAATGTTAGGGAATCTGGTCATTGCGGG
>Ga0315908_10002068_pt1 | contig 14860 bp, 8 predicted proteins | sample LakEriMetagenome_12_FD_203520 | JGI IMG/M metagenome (GOLD analysis project Ga0315908, IMG submission 203520) | Freshwater fungal communities from buoy surface, Lake Erie, Ohio, United States - Buoy 4 MA124 | ecosystem: Environmental > Aquatic > Freshwater > Lake > Lake biofilm | place: USA... | reverse complement strand
GGAATTTAGTGAGTCAATAGACTAGAACTAAGTATGAAAACACAAAGGATAAGACTAAAGTGCCTGTCATTGATGCTACTTAGGCTGGATACTTTAAGGTTCTCGGAAAGGGAAGATTGCCTTAAATTCCTGTCGTTGTTAAGGCTAAATATTTCAGTAAGACTGCTGAAAGGAGAATCAGGGGAGTTGGAGGAGCTTGTGTCCATGTTGCATGAAAATAATCATTATATACATAATATTTATTTACATTTATATATTAATTTTATTTTATTTATTGTCATTTATTGCTTAAATTTCTTTTTAGTTTTTATAATTGATCAATTTATTTTTTTAAATCTATGATTAAAAGAAAAGAACTTATAGAAATTAATAAAAATGATTAAATAGAAGATGATTATTCAGTAAATTTTATTTTTTAAATATATTAAAGCATTATTTAAATAAATGAATGAATATTTAAGAGCCAATTTATTCAAATTTAGATATTAATGATCGTTTCCAAAATTTAAAAGAATAAAATAATTAATAAGTAATAATAATTTCTGATGATGATTTAAATTAATAAAGGAATTATTTATTTTTAAATAACAATTAAATAGAAGTAACAAGAAATAATTAAATATATCTTAAAAATAATTAATAATTTGATGAAAATAAAATTAATCAACAAACAAAAATAAATTATTAAAATTATTCTTAAAATATAAATTAATAAAAAATTTAGCATAATATAAGAGAAAGTGAATGCTTTGATTGTGCTTAAGTTGGTCATTACTATTGAGAATGTGATTAACTATTTTAATACAAAAAAATATTTAGATGTCATAGATGTAATTAAGAAGGCCATACTTCTAGGAGTTGTTAGTCTAATAATAATAAAATAAAAACTAATAATAAATTTAACAAACGAAAAAATCATTAAATCAACGGTAATAATGATAATAACAAAAAAAAAAGATAATAAAAAAAAAAATGTAAAAATTCTAATAATTTCAAAATTTTTTAAAATAATAACTTTAATTAATCATTTAATAAAAATTAACAAGACATTGATTATTAACAAGAAAACTATACTTTTGCTTGATAATATATTAATCATTTAATAAATTTATAAATTTATTTTAAATTATTATAAATAAATTTATAATATTTATAAAATAATAAAGTAATATAATTAAAAAGAATATTAAAATGAAAAAATTATTATTGATATTTCTATTATTAGAACTATTAAATGGTTAATAAGGTTAAAAAAATTAGAGTTAATCAAATAATACAGAAATTCTTTAAAATTAAACATATAATAAAACAATAGAAAATAGTCAGATATAATATTTTAAATTTAAAATTGATAAACAATTGTTTGATTCTCATGAGAGAATTTAATTTAGGGTTCGGGTAAATTAATATTTAAATGTAAGAATATTTAATATGATTTGTGACATTTCAAATTTTAAAAGTTGTAATTATAAAGATAATTTAAAAGATAAATATTTTACAGAATATTATACAATAACTAAAGATGAATATTTGAAAAATCCTGGATTATTTAACGAATTCTTAATTTAAGTTTCTAGTTTTTATTCTCAATAATATTAAATATAAATTTAATTGAAATTAGGAGAATAAGACTTTATTCCTGTTAAACTAATGTTTGATTAATAAAGTATTAAAGGAATTCTAGACTAGTAAAAATAAGATCAAATAGATTATTACGAATTTTATTTGTCAAACCAAAATAAATCCTATGCAGAAATTAATATAGAAACGTAAGATAAAAATTTAAAAGGATACTTATAAATGATGATAGTCAATAAAAATATGAGTTAATAAGATATTTTACCAGGATTTGATTAAGCTTTATCAATATCTGATAAGAGTATAGAAATAATAGAATAAGGATAAGAAATTGAATATTATATTGGAGTAAGAATAAATCCTAAAAAAATAGATGATATTTAAATAAGAAATAAAAAAATAGTGTATAGTATCGAACTAATTACTTAAGATAGCTTAGTTTTCATAAATTTAAACGAATTATCAACACACATAATTTATCCATTGAAAAATAAGATATTCTAAATATTCATAGGTCAACATAGAGAAGATATGAAATTATTAATCATCATAAATTAAATTTAAAATGCAGATTTAAGTGAATTTGAATTGAGTTTGACTAATTCTACTTTTGATGCTGATTGAAAATTAGAAACTCTAAAAATTAATGAATAGTAAATAATCAAAAAAGATAAAATAATAGATTTATGTAGTTCTTAACCTATTTGTTATATTTATTTAATTTTTAAAAACAAAAAAAATAAGATATTGAATATCCATTTTTAATTTTTTTAAGTAAATACTCCAATAAGAATTAAAAAAGATTAGTAGATATATTTTGAATACAGTGATTTATTAGAGAAAAAATAAAAATACTTTTATTATCCAATATAAGAAATAAATTCTATAAAAGTGCATTTGGAATCTGAACAATTAGATTTACCGATCAACATAAAATACGAATTAGTAGTAAATGATGAAAAGGTTTAAATTGATGAATTATTCTTTGAAAAAATGTAAGACCCAAAAATAATAAAGAACAAGCAAATAACATCATTCGAAATATTAAAAAAAATAGTGCAATAATGTGGAATGAAGTGTGTGCTGCTTATAGGTATTTCAAGTGCTAATTAACAATACACAAATCCAAAATACGGGTTAATATTTAAATCTGGAAAAGTAACACTGCAATTATCAGATGGAGCAGTTTATTTGCAATTGAACACTCAATACTTAATAAAATCAGTGACTGCTCAAACTAAACAGTTCATGATTGAGACTGATGATTTATACGAATCGAATTGTGCACTTATCATTAGTTATAGGAGTATGTAATAATAAGAAAAAATGGAAATAAAAAGCAGTATAAAGTTAATAGGGAACAAGACAGAACTAACTCGAGTGTTTAGTCGAAATGATATAATAATAAGAAATGAAGAACTAAAAGGTATAAGTAGATTGGAGATGGAATTGTAATTTAGACAAAGAGAAGAATTGATGATTGGGATTTCTAACTTCAACTTCAACTAGATGAGAATAGAGAAAATATAGGAATTTGAGGTAAATGGGAAAGAACATCATCTATCAACTTTTATTCTGATGAACAGTGTGAATAACAAGAATGGAGTGAAATTGTTAATAGGAGAGAGAAGTGGAGGAGCATTGATGATAGAGATAAGGAAATGTGAACATCACTTTAATGTGTGTAATCTTGACCCTATTATTCTCAATGTTACTCTGCCTCCTCAATAATACTCTCTTTCTCTTAACACTTCTTTCTTCCCTAATACTTATTATCAAATTCACTTCGCAACTCTTACTTAAGCTAAAGGTTCTTTCTATCTTCAAGATCTTAATGATCCATACTCTATTCTCTTCACAAATCATCCTTTCACTTTCTCACATTCTCTTAATAACATACAATATCTAAAAACATCTATTTCCAAGTATTCTTATAATCAGAATCTTTAACTCACTATCTTTTCAGGAAACATTTAAATTTATATCCTATATTAAAATATTCATACTCTTAATTCCAAATCAATCCAATCACTATTTAATTAAAATCATCCATAGTACTCTTCTAATTCCAATCCTATTTTACTCACAATTGATAATATTTATGCCAACAAGTATATTCCTTATCATTAATCCTTATCCATTTTTCAATCTAATCTATATTTACCTATCTTTATCAAATGTTTAAATCTTATATGTAGATATCAAATTGAAGGTATATTTTATTTATATAAATTACTTTTATTATTATTTTATATATTTATTTTTATAATCTAAAATTTTATTTAGTTTTCTAAAATGAAAAAAGAAAAATAAAGTTTGGAGATATTTATAAATTAGAAGAAAATGATAATAAAATTAAAGAAAAGAAATATAATTTCATATTAGAAAAGAATACAGATAATTATTTTAGAAAAGTGATAATGGATATAAAATACAAGGCTGATAAAACAATGCATAAAAAAGTAAGAATAATAGTGTATTAATATAATGAAGGTTAAACTTAAGAAGAAGAATATAAGCTTAGAAATAATAAAGATAAGAAATAAATAGTGTTTTAAACATCTGATTATATGTAGATAGAATTGGAAAAAATAGTAAAAGAGTTTTATGAAATCGATATTTATAGTGAAGAAGATATAGAAGTGATATTCAGTTTAGAAATGCAAACAATAAAAATGATGCTAAACAATGAATATACAAAAATATTGATTTAAGGAGAAACTCATAAATACAGAATTGAAGTAGAAAAAGAGAACATAGGGAAATAAATAAAAGTATAGTTTAGTTAATGTCTAGGTAATCAGACTATGAATATTTACAATACTATTTCTGATTACAATTCCAATATCAAATCAGCTTCTTAAACCATTCTTACCAAAGGACAAGATATAATAATAACAATTATTAATAATGAGAAAAAGAAGGGATTTTACAAATTAATCAGCTACTTAAATGAAAACAACGAGCTAGAATTATATGAAGCAATAAAGCCAAAGAGTCTTTCATTGAAATTGGAGGAGAACGATGAACATAAATTAACAATATATATGGATAAAGTTTAAGAATGTTAAGAGTAGAAAGTGTGTGAATAATATGACTTGAGTAATGCAGTTGTAACTTTTCATTACATTCTTTCCACTCAGTCTGACCTCATCAATCAAATAGGTTTATGCTAACTCTAACCTGTAGATGTCGAAATCATCCACAATTCACTCCCTTCTCTCTACTCTTCTCCTTATCACACAGTATTAGATACTCGCTATTTTTAATCATTCAAAACTAACCAAATACCCCTCCAATTCTAAACTCAAACTATTTCATATTCTTTTACTAACATTTATTAAAATTCTATCGTTTTAGTTACTGCTTAACTTGATAATATACTTTCCAAATAGCATTAACATTTACAGAAACTTAAACCTATTATTATTCATTATTAAATTCAAACTCATTTATCACTTGTTTAAAATCCTAAGTTTACCTCATTGTAGTTATTTTATTTATTTATTTAACATTATCTTTATCCAATTTTTTACTATCTATTTATCTTTGTTTTTTTCTTTTTTTTCATTTTATTTATTTATAAGAGAATAAGAATTTAAAATTTACTCAAATCTAAGACACAAGAAAATTAATTTTAAAAAATTTAAAATTATGAATTTAGTGAATCTAAATAAATAATTGAAAATTAAGATTAATATTTAAATAAAAAATAAAAGATTTTAATTGATAATTCATATCAAGATTTATGAAAATTTATTTAATAAATAAAATTATTTAAATGTATTAAATAATAAATGATATTAATTTTTATATTAATTATAATTAAATTGCTGAAGTGAATTATTTATTTTTTCTCAAATAAAATATTACTATAATTTTAAAAAATGAGATATAATTAATAAGTCGATTTAGTAATAAGCATGATGAAAGAAAATAAAAGTAAAAAATCCGTAAAAATAATCAGAATAATAAATGTTGATCTTTTGATTATGTAAAAGGAAACAAAAATTTTTTTGGAGTAATTTAAAGATTGTGAAATATTTGAATTAATAAATTGTAAAATAATGGAATTAACCGATTTTCCTAAATTAGAAAATGTTAAGTTTTTAAATTTGAGTAATAATTTTATATCAGCAAATAGTAACTTTAAAATTTTTAAAAAGCTTTACCCTAAACTGGCTTAAATAGATTTAAGTTTCAACTCAATATAAAAATTGAGTGACTTAAATTAATTATTTATTGATTATCAATATTAGTTAATGAGCTTAAATTTAATGGGAAATTAAGAATTAATTATAGAAAATATTTAAAAATACAGATAAACACTTTTCAATTAATTACCTAAGCTATAAGTTATTATTTTATTTTACTTTAGTATTTAGATGGCATTAAAAAAGAAGAAAATAATAGTGGCTTTGATATTAAAAAATTTAATGTTTCAAGACTAATGTTTTACATAGAAGAAGAAGAAGAAAAATCAGAAAAAGATCATAAATTTAATCAAGTTATTCATATAAAAACAAATAAAAAAATAAATAAAAATAAGAAATGATTTAATAATAATATTACTTTATGAGATTTTTTGAAATAAATTAAATTAAAAAAAAAAAAATATAATTTTATATTAAGATATTAATGTAAAAAACTATAAATTAATATGATCAAAACAAGTTTGTACCATACATAATGATGGAAAATAATGAGAACTAATAAATAATAGAAGAAAAAACAAATGAAATAATAAAAAAGAAAGTTGGATTTTTAGGATGTATGAGTTGTATGAATTCTAAATTGGTCTAAGATAGCAAAAAACTAACAGGACTTCCATCGTGGATATAAGTAGATAAATTAAGCAAATAACTAACAACTAACTACAAATTAAAAGCCCATGAAATAAACAAAAGCATAGAAAAATACAATGAAGAAGATGTAAAATTCACTATAAGGAAAAATATTCAGTGGTTTAAAAATAATGAATTATTAATAAATATCAGTATAAGCGATCCTTAAAAAAAGCAATAAATGTTATTAATTTAATCGCTAAACTACTTTTTAGAAGCATTTAAGGAAATGTTAGAAGAAAGACCAAGTGTAGCAGATAACAGTGTTTTAGCAGAAATAATAAGATATAATTTAATGGTAGTATACAGTCTTTAAGAAGATAAAAAGAGTAGTGTGAAGATAAACGAACTAGACAGACAGATCTGGAAAGAATCGATAATGGAAATAGAGAAGATGATCGAATAAATAGATGATGTACCTACAAACATATTGGAATATGAAGTGGATATGCTTCGAAGAGGAATAGAAATAATGCCGACAGGGGAAAACTAACTGATGAGTCTAATCAGTAGTGGAATTAAAGGAGGTATTAAAGCATTATAAGGAGATGTAGGACCATTGCTCAACACTCTTGTCAAATCTGCTAATGTCTTAGCCAGTTCACTCATCAGCAAGTACTCAGGATAACCTTTCCAGTTAGCTATTCAGTTAGAGCAATTCAAGAGAAATCTATTATTAAATAAGCTTAAGTTAAATAACTCTCTAATCATTTCTCATAAAATTTCCTAGGAGAATGATCCTTAATAGTTGCTTAAACTCTAAAATATGAGGGAAGATGATCCCGATGCAATCATCAATCTCATTATGTAGTCTATGATCTAATTTGAAACTGATATTATCAAAAACTCAAAAGATTTTAGAATTTCTTACTTGTGGGTCAAAATTATTGAGGAAATGATTCTCTATAATTGCATTCTTGTAGATCAATAGTTATTAGATGACTTGCTCAAATAATCTATGATTGTTAAGAAAGTCACTCTCAATGAATTACTCAAGTATGAATGGATTTCTCAGTTATCTGATTAATATTATCTAGTTAATAATGTTATGCCTGGCCAACTTTCTTCTCTTACTCCTAAACAGAATTAGATATTCAAAAAACAAATCAATAACAAGAAAAGTGAAATCACTTCCTTGAAACTTTAAGAGTTCTTATATTTCGGAAATAAATAATTTCATGGTTTATAAACTTATTTAACTACTGGATCAGAATAATCCTAAAGTCTATTTTCTAAATTCGATATTATATAAACTACTTTTGAATCTGTTAATATTTTTGAAATCAATTTTGACAAGTTAAATCCTCTAGAAATTTTCAACAAAATAATTCACGGAGTTATTGATTAGTCTATGATTTAAATAATCAAGGAATTAGAAAAATCATATATTTAATTAGGTTCATAAGTAGATAATAAATTCAATGATTATTTTAATAGTGATAATTTTATTAGTTTAATTGAATAGAACATAATTAATTATGATAAAAACTCTCTTAATTAAGGTTAATAAAGTAGAATCAAAAAGTAATTAGAGTTTTAAATTTCAGCCATTATAAGAAATTAATAAATTGATTTTAAAAAAATTCAAGAAAGCTATAACATTAATATGAAACTAAAGAATTATTTTGACAATGGATTGAATCAAATTATTGAGTGCTTTCAAAAACTACAAAGCATTTTATGTAAATTGATTGATATTGAATTAGACACTAAAAAGATAAATTAAAGTTTGGAGTTGTTTTTCGATTACTAAATAATATAAGGAATAGACTTAATAATCGAAACAATGGAAACTAATTTCATCTTCATTGAGGAAATAAATCTAACTCAAGAATTATAAGTTTAAAATGATTAAACTACTAAAAGTGATTAAGAAATAGAAGTTAAAATTGCAGAATTACTAAATTATTTCATTAAATGTATTAATCGAAATCTAAATTCTAAAATCGTCTGTTATATTGATTAAATACAAAGAATCAATAAATAAATAAATTAAAACTATGATAATTAAACTTAACTTTATATTTATGACATCAATCAAATTTTTTGTAAGCTTTAAAAGGATTTTTTAATAGCTTTATAATACTATTAAAATTATAAAAAAATAATTAATAAAAAAATAGATTAAATATTTATTTTGCTTGAATTTTAAATTAAATAAATTATTAATTATTTTGAATTTATTAATTTTTATTTTGATGAAAATAAATAAAACTTAATTAAAAATTATCTTGAGAAATTATAATCTTTATAATTAAATACTTTATCTATTAAATAACTTTTTATTAAAAATGAATTATTTTAAGAAATCGATATTTTATACGATTAAATAAATTCTAATATTGGATTATTAAATAAAGAAACAATAAAAAATTAATTTTAGAATAAAAATAAATCAGAATTTTTAAAAGAATTTTTAGATAAAGTTTTAATTGATTTAAAATAAAAATTGGATGATTTTAACAATAAAAACTACGATAATTTAGTAAAATCAATATCAAGTTTAATGAATATTCAAATATAGTAATTAAAAGATAATTTATAAGAAAAAAATTTAAATTAAATGATTTAAAGTTTAAATGATGATGAAGAATCAGTTTTTAAAAGTTAAAATTTATTTGAATTTTTAAATAACGATATAAAGAAACTGTTATAAGAAATTAATAGTTTTTTATGTGAATATAAAATTAAATTTATTGATAAATAAAACAAAATAAATCAATCAAACTCAGAGATAGGTTAAACATTTTAAGCTATATCTACATTCACAGATGATAATCAAAAAAAAGTATTAAATATTATTGAAGAGATGGAAATAAATGAAAGTGTAAATTCATTTGATTAAAAATTTAAAATGCTATTGTCTTCAATTAACGAGCTTATATATGAATAATACATTAATTGCAGAATAAAGAATCAATTAAAATATTTATTCGAAGATATAACTTTAAATTTGAAAATGCTAAATGAAGATTTTTTAAATATGGGAAAAGATATTTGTAACAACATCGAATAAGTAGAAGAATTTGTTAAAGAAAAAATAGGGTTTAATTTAAAAGAAAATATAGATTTGACTCAATTTACAGAAGCAATAGAATTTACTAAGAATTTAAAAACTTATATGATATAACAAGTAGAAGACACAATAAGAAAATTGTGTAAAACATCAGAAGAAACAATAAAATAATTTGGAGCAGAATTCATATGTAAAGCAGAAGAATTAAGTGGTTTTGTGGACTAAGAAGTAAAAGATAAATTTATGAAATTTTTAGGAGGAGCGCTAGCAAATGAAAGTTGGAAAGTAAGAGAAAGAGCATTAATGAGTATAATGCTGATTTTAGAGTAAAGAGAAAGTGTGAATGAAAAAATAATAAATGATATTGAATAATAAATTGTTAAAAGAAAAAGTAAAGAGACAGAGCCAAGAGTAAGATTATTATTGGATAATTAAGCTTATGTTTAGGAAATGGCATCAATATTGAAAGGTAATTGGGACAAAAACAGTACTGATTTGAAAGATCAGATATTGGAAGGAATGAGATGTTTAGATGATTTGTAAAAGAAAATCATATAGTAACCTTAAGAATAAGTAAGAGAATTGTTAGTAATAAAGTCATAAATGATTTAAGATGAATTTGATAAACAAATCAATAACATGACTAATATGTAATAATTGATGGGAATCCAAATTTAGTTCCTTAAAGCTATAAAATAATAACTATTTGAACTTCAAAACACTTTGAATACAGTAGCCAAAGATGTAGTAGAAATTAAAAATGATATCAAGTATCTATTAGGTAAAACAATTCCAGAATTACTTGATCTTCGTTATCAGTAGTTGAATAATGATTCTTACTTTGACAAAATAAATATCAAGATCAATGCAGAGTATTCAGAAGGATTGGTGAAAAATGGGAAGGAGATAAAAGTGGGTTAAATAGTAAATGATTTCATGAAAAATGAAAAACAGAATACTTTATTAATTCATGGAATATCTGGATCAGGAAAAACAACTTTAACAAGGTTTATAGAGAGAAAGTATCTGAAAATATGGAAGAAGAAGGGCAAGTAACAGAATAATAATTATGAAAAGGAAGCAGACAATATTATACCTATCTGGTGTTAATTAGGTAATCTTCGATAGCCTTTGCAGAGTTTAGTACAAGACACTTTGAAGTATAATTATGGATTCGATGAGAAAAGGATTTAATAATTAAAGGATTTATCCTAAACAGGCGAGTACAAATTGGTATTTATTATGGATGCTTATGATGAAATAAATTAAGAGTTTCAATTTAAGAATTTGTATGATAGTAATGACTTGGAATAATGGGGACCTTAAATAAACCCTGATATTTTAGACAGTTATAAGAGTTATCCAAAGATAATAATAACCTGTAGAGAGGAACACTTAGAAACTTATTAGAACTATCAGAATCTATTCTATCCTGTAATAAGCAACACTAGTAAGAGTGTATACAACTTCTAGAATTACTATGTTGAGTGTGGACTGTCCCACTTCCTCTCCAAAAAAAATGAGTACTTTAATAGTTATTACCTTTATAAACTCAAAAGAATCCTGCAGAATTCTCTCAACGTCTCTCGTAACTCTCCTCTTCTTTCTGAACTCTTTGACTCTATCGTCAAACAACTTATCCCCTTATCTCAGTAAAAGTCATCAAACACTATCACTCATAGAAGAAGCAGGTCAGTCGATATATCATTAAGTTAAAAGTTAAATGATGATTAAATTCATTCTCTTTATCTTAAGTTATAGACTGATTCTGAGGCTGTCGATAATTTCATTGATCAGAATCAACATTTTAATGAAGTTTCTGATAAGTTGAGGGCTTTTTTTAAAGATGAAAGAGTTCTCTCATTATGGTATCCTTAACAATTTGAAAACAATATCTCTTAATTACTTGAGTTTCTTGAAACACCTTATATGATTAAAGTCATTATTAAAGTGTTGCCATCTATCAATAGTTAATAATTAAATCCTAATTTCTTCAAGAGTAAGTTCATGTAGAACTTTTAAAAGAATATAAATAAATTTAATATTTATTGGAAGATCCTAGCTGATCATTTATACCAAACAAATCTAGAAATAAATGAGTGTGATGATAAAGTAAAAGGTGAGATATAAAGTTTAGTGCTAACTAAGGAAACTTTGGATAAATACTATATGGAGATAATAGACGAACTAGTGAACTTCGTAAGAGAAAACAAGAATGAAGATTTTGAAGAGAGTGATTAACATATGGTAATCTCAGCCATCTAGAAGTGTTTCCAACCAACACAAATAATAAGATATTAACTATATGATAGGTTCACTAACTATCTTCTCAATAAGGAAATAAAAATCATTTCAACTAGGACTTTGCACTAAGGAGTAAATGCTAAGGATTTGAGACATGACTTGCAAAAATTTTCATAACATTTGTCAATATAAATGGCTAAATCTGGCACTAATCATGTCATTTATAATCAGGAGGGAAACATGTTCAGACTTAAGAATGAGTGGGATCAGTTCTTTTATATAGATAATCAATAAAAAAAAGAAATCATCGATTCTTCTCCTATTTACTCTACTGGAAACTGCTGGCAGTTTTATCATAAAAGTTTATAGGAGTTTTTCTTTGCTCAGTACATTTGTCAGATTTATAGTCAGCCCACTTCCTTTGCAACTAGATATCATGTCATCGATCTTATTAATATATTTTTTAAAGAACTTAAAATGATTGATAAGTTGGACAACACTAATTAATAATCAGATTTTTAAAATATATAATAGAATATCAATAAATAGCAATCGTAACTTTATTAATATTTATATTTATTTTAGTAAAATTAAGGAGAGTGTTGATTTAACTCAATTAATAAAAAAAGAAACATAGAAAACCTAAATTAAAAAGAAATCTCTGAAATAAATATTGATAGATTTAGATTACAGAGAATAATTCTGGAAATAAAGTAAGTCATCAAAAAAATACGATGAAATACAAAAAACATCTATTAAGCAAATATATCAGGATTTGTTAGTATTTATAGAGAAATTAGTTAGATTTAAATTGGACAGCTAGATTCTACAGGAAAAACAAGATATAATGAATTATTTCCTAATATAAAAGGTTCAGCAGGATAATGGATTAAACAATATGCTACACATTACTATACATTTATCAAGACTAAACAAGTACATAAAGGAAATAGACTTCAAGAATGAAATAAAGAATGATGGTATTGAACACGCAGCTTCTTTTGCTATTAGCTTATTGAATATGGCTGGACAGAGTTTCTCAAATTCCGATTTTAGTCATGTTAAAATTCCCAAAGCCAATTTGAGTAATGGAGTTTTTCATTTCACAGATTTCAAAGGAGCAAATCTAAATGGAGTCAATTTTTCTTAATCTTATTTAGTCAAATGTAAATTGAATACCAAAGAAATGAAGAACATTTAAATTTACGCATCCAATGAATAGAAAATTGATCAAATAGATTTGAAATAAGTTTAATTCAAAACTGAACTCAAAACAATGCAGATTAAAAACTAATAAACTAAAAAAATAAAGTCAGAGTAGTGCATTTTCACAATAAATAACAACAAATTAATTTATATTCCAATTATTTCCAAATCAGAAGGCAATAAGATTGACATCGGAATTCAAAAGTTATTTTTTGATAATTTAGAAGATCATCACAGTATTGTTTACAGTATAAAAAATGATTTCCATTCAAAAAGAGTAATTGTAGTTGGTAATTTTTACGATTTTAAAAAACTTATAAGATATATTGGTTTGTAGAAGTTTTATTATAATCAAGACTAAGAAAATCCAATTCAAGATCAAAATCTTTGTTTTCCTATAAAAGAAGAAAGTGATTTAAGTTTTAATATAAATTACACATGGAATCATTAAATTAAGTGCGATGAATTCAATATCATTTATGCAGAGAAAAATCAAATCTATATTTACCATAATTAAAAATAAAAAAACAAAAAAAATTTATTAATTATAGATGATGAAAATTATCCAATAGAAATTTAGGTAATAGAGCTGGCAGATAAAAAATTATTTATTTTGGACTAAAATGGAAACATTATTAGTTATAATTATGATAAACAATCTAGAAAAATATCAGAAAAATTAAAAGATAAATAAATAATTAAGATTAAATAGTTTCCAAATTATAAAATTATCAGAATGATGTTTTCTAACAATAAAGATTTAAGAATTATACTAGAGTATAATAAAATGGAAGAAAAAGCAGAAGAAAAACAAGAAAAGCATTTAATGTTATATGAAATATAGTCTAAACAAAAGATTTTTCTTAAAGGATTAAAAAATGATATTGAATTATTAGAATTTTCAAGAGATGAAAACAAAAAGATAATAGGAGTTTGTAAAGACAAAATAATATATGTTTGGTTCCTCAAAAATCTAAATAAATACCTGAATTTTAAATCACACACTACTTAAATAATAGCTATAAATTTTTCTGGCTGTTTTAACTTTGTTTACTCTTTAGATAAAAATGGAACTCTTAAATGTAATGACATTACAAAAATGAATAAAGAAACTTTACAATAATAATTCCATAAAAACACTATTTAAAGTATCAAGTTTTCACCTGATAATTTATTTATTATTTCTAATGATTTAGTTACACAAATTTATTGGGATACTTTTGGAAATTATGTTAAAACTGTACCTTGTAGTACTGGCTTAAGCGTATTTTTATCAGCTAAAAAAGGTTACCAATTAGAAGAAAAATTATGCAGAAATCCTCTTTTATAATAAATTTAGTCCTGTTTAATTATTAACAATTACTTTGATGATAATTATTAACTTTTAACCAAAGTAAATTATTAATATAAATTAATTCATATAAAATTCGTAATTGTAATTAATTATAGGAACAATGGAATAGTAAAAAAAGATATAAAAAATTAATAATTTCTTTTGAAAATGCTTATAGATCAAACAAGAAATTTTAATAATTTTGTAATTTGCTTTTTAAAATAATTATGGATGCAAGAATATTAACTTTTTCTTTTAACATGGATAAAATTATTTGGTATAATGATTAAGATTAAAAAATTATTTTTGAAGATTTAAAAAGTTAATAATATGATGATCACATTGAAAATCTAAATGAAGAATAAATTTATGAATAATATGAAAAAAACAAAAATTATAGAGCATCTATTTAGTTCAATTTCTTTTTAATTTAGGATATTTAAATTGACTTTTTTGGAGAAACTATTTTGATTGTTCTTAGAGATAAGACAGTATAAAGACTTGAAATTAAAAAAATATGGATTCCTAATAATCTATTCAAATATGAAATTTAAAACTAAAATTCAAATTAATAGCAAGACCAAGTAAAAGAATCAATAATGAGCATGTAACAGAGTGAAATGATGTAAAATGGACTTT
>Ga0315908_10002063_pt1 | contig 14869 bp, 12 predicted proteins | sample LakEriMetagenome_12_FD_203520 | JGI IMG/M metagenome (GOLD analysis project Ga0315908, IMG submission 203520) | Freshwater fungal communities from buoy surface, Lake Erie, Ohio, United States - Buoy 4 MA124 | ecosystem: Environmental > Aquatic > Freshwater > Lake > Lake biofilm | place: USA... | reverse complement strand
GTTAAATCAAAGTGCCATTTCGGGCACGAATTCAGGCACCACCAAGTCACCCTCCGTTTTCGCAATGATTTCTTCAACGCTTACACCCGGTGCGCGCTCAATGAGGTAGAATTTATTGTCACGGATTTCAAGTACTGCCAATTCAGTCACCACCTTCTTCACACAGCCCACACCTGTTAAAGGCAAGGTACATTTCTTCAAGATCTTCGATTCTCCCTCGCGGTTGCTGTGCATCATGGCCACGATGATATTCTCTGCAGAGGCCACCAAATCCATGGCGCCACCCATACCTTTCACCATTTTTCCTGGAATTTTCCAGTTGGCAATGTCTCCATTCTGTGACACTTCCATGGCACCCAGAACCGTCAATTGCACGTGTTGACCACGAATCATCGAAAAGGACATCGCTGAATCAAAAAACGCGGCACCTTTACGCACTGTAATTGTTTGCTTTCCCGCGTTGATCAAATCCGCATCTTCTTCACCTTCGAAGGGAAATGGACCCATGCCCAAGACACCATTCTCAGATTGAAACTCGACCTCGACTCCTTCTGGGATGTAGTTCGCCACCAACGTAGGAATCCCGATCCCAAGATTCACATACCATCCGTCCTTCAACTCCTGAGCAATGCGTTTTGCTATTCCGTTTTTATCTAATGCCATAGGGTAGTTTTTTAGTCTTTAGTGATTAGTTGGTTAGTCGTTAGAATTAAAACAATTCGTAATTCGTAATTCGTAACTCGTAACTCGTAACTCGTAACTTTTAATTCCTAACTCTCACCGTTCGTTGCTCGATGCGTTTTTCAAATTTCTCACCTTTAAAGATGCGTTGAACGAAGATTCCAGGGGTATGGATATCGTTCGGATCAAGTTCGCCAGCAGGGACCAATTCTTCCACTTCAGCAATGGTTATTTTTCCTGCCATCGCCATCATTGGATTGAAATTGCGCGCTGTTGCTTTGAAGATAAGGTTACCTTCTGTATCCCCTTTCCACGCTTTCACAATCGCATAATCAGCCGTCAAGGCCATTTCAAGGATATGTGGTTTGCCATTGAATTCGCGCACTTCTTTGCCTTCAGCGACTTCAGTTCCGTATCCTGCTGGCGTAAAGAATGCCGGAATTCCAGCTCCTCCCGCACGACAACGTTCTGCCAAACTTCCTTGTGGAATTAGGTCTACTATAAGTTCACCTGAAAGCATTTGTCGTTCGAACTCAGCATTTTCCCCCACGTATGAGCTAATCATTTTCTTGATTTGGCGACCATGCAACAGTAGTCCGAGACCAAAATCATCGACACCGGCATTGTTGGAAATACATGTAAGGTCCTTCACCCCCATCTTCACCAATTGAGCGATGGAATTTTCAGGAATTCCACACAAGCCAAAGCCACCCAGCATGAGTGTCATCCCGTCCTCAATGCCGACGAGTGCTTCTTCTACGTTTTTTACTACTTTATTCATTATAAGCCTAAATCAGGGTCAGTTGGTGAGTCCAATTGTTCATCCCCTTCACAGGAGAATAATTTTGGATCGTATTTCGGGGGTTGTTCAAAATCTCCTCTTGGAAATTTGAGTTTTGCATCTTCGTATACCTTCTTCATGTAATACCCAAAAATAGGCAGTGCAACACGAGCTCCTTGACCTTCCCCTGTTGACATGAAACGAACACTTCTGTCTTCGGCACCTACCCAAACACCTGTAACTAGCGTTGGTGTAAGTCCCATGAACCATCCGTCCGAGTTGCCTTGCGTTGTTCCTGTTTTTCCTGCCATAATGTGTGGAATTCCACCCCAAGGATTAGCACCGTTTCGTAAACTTGCGCCCGTCCCCTCGTTCATGACCTTTTTCATCATCTGGACCACTTCAAAGGCCACATTTTCATTGTAGACTTCCCAATTGTCCTCCACATATTCATAAATGACATTGCCATTTCTATCTTCGATTCTGGTAATCGCTGTTGGCCTATTGTAGACGCCTTGATTGGCAAAGACACATTGAGCAGCAACCATTTCATACAATGACATATCAATGACTCCTAAACAGATTGAGGGAACCACTTGCGCCGGATTGATTGAGACATTCATTTCCCTTAAATACCTGGCAATATTTTCTGGTCCAGCAACTCCACCCATCTTTGACATTACTGCCACGGTAATGTTATTCATCGACAACGCCAATCCTGTTGCCGCCGATACATAACTTGCTTTCGAGCCACCTGCATTTCTTGGGCACCAACGACCACCATCCTGTGTATCCACACAATAGTCAATGTTGGCAAACTCGGTACACGGCTTGACAACCTTTTTTTCGATGGCTGTCGCATAAACAAAGGGCTTGATTGTAGACCCTACTTGGCGACGGCTTAATTTTACATGGTCAAAGGCAAAATGGGTAATGTTGGCACCCCCTACCCATGCTTTAATGAATCCCGTATGTGGTTCTATCGAAATCAATCCAGCATGCAAGAAAGACTTGTAATAACGAATGGAATCATTTGGCGTTAGTGTGGTATCCTTTTCACCGCTCCACGCAAACACGCGCATCTGTGTCGGAGTATTGAAGGCGTTGACGATTTCCTGTTCAGAAAAACCTGCTTGCTGCATGGACGCATAGCGCGGCGAATTCAGTCGTGCTGTACGCATAATGGACTTCACTTGGTCTTCTGAAAGATTGTTGGAGAATGGAAAATTACGCATGTTTCGATTGTTCTTATCGAACGATTTTTGAAGCTTTTCCTTCAAGTGTGTCTCCACAGCCTTTTCTGCATAATTTTGATAGTCAGCATCAATGGTCGTGTAGATCTTCAATCCATCACGGTAGATGTCGTACGGTTTACCATCTTTGCGCGCATATTTCCAGGAGCCATCTTCCTTTTTTTGCAGCAATAAATCGGTCAGTTCTTTGCGCAGATACTCGCGAAAATAAGGCGCCTTACCTTGTTTGTGATCCACTGATTGATAGTCCACCACGAGTGGTTTCACTTTCAACGCATCGTATTCTTCTTGGGTGATTTTAACGCGCAAGGCATCATTTTCGGCTTTGCTGTTTTTTAACCATTGAAACAACACCTGATTACGGCGATTCACCGCCCGTATTGAATCCTCAGCGCGTCGTGCAACAATGTCTGTTTCCAATACATCAGAAGGAGAAATTTCCTTTTCGGTTGCGATGATTCTTCTGTAATTGCGGACCTTGAATGAATACGGATTGTATAAAGCAGGGTTTTTACACATACCCACCAACATTGCCGCCTCCTCCTTAGCCAAATCTATTGGCTTTTTGTTGAAATATACTTTTGCCGCATTTTCAATTCCTACAGCATTGTATAAAAAGTCAAACTGATTGAGGTACATCGTAATGATTTCTTCCTTTGTATAGCGCTTTTCAAGACGGGTTGCGATGATGTTTTCTCTTGCTTTCTCATTGATTCGTCCAAAAATTCTTCCCACCCTGGTCGATGAAATAGATAAACGCTCACCCCTTGCTCTTGCTAATTCTTCTTGTTCACGTTGTTGCAAAGTATAGAGCAACTTAGCCAACTGCTGCGAGATTGTTGATGCACCACCCGCACCACCTAAGCTAAATATGGCGCGTGCCACGGCGCGAAAATCCACACCAGCATGATCCTTGAATCGTTCGTCTTCGGTAGAAATCAAGGCATCCGTAACAAAAGGTGAAATTTTATGGTACTCCACACTGGTACGATTTACCAAAAAGTACTTCCCTAATTCTGTTTTACCATCAAACGCATAGACGACAGAGGCTTGTAGTTCAGGTGGATTGTCGAGCATTTCAACCGGAGGAAGTGAATCTTCTGATTGAAACAGCAACAATGACACTACGAAGACAAACGGGAACATTGCAAATCCCCAAAACCAATAGGTCAGTTTCTTCTTGTCGCCATCGGAGAGCGATTCCTTCGGCTGTACTTTAGTTGCCATGCGTAATTCGTTTATGTAAAATTAAAGAATTCTTTGCTTTCATTTTCATCTCAATTATTGAAGGACATCTCTTCGTTGACTATCCAATTTAAGTAAGATAAACATCATCACGGAGAAAGACATGATAGACGATCCACCGTAGGAAAAGAAGGGTAGTGGAATACCAATCACGGGGGCAAATCCGATGTTCATTCCGATATTGATCGCAAAGTGATAAAATAAAATCATTGCCACAGTGTAGGCATATACCCTATTGAACACTGCCCTTTGTCGCTCCGCAATAATGATAATTCGAACCAACATAAACATGTAAAGAGAAACCAAAACAAAAGTTCCAGCGAAACCCCATTCTTCGGCAAAAGGACAAAAAATAAAGTCCGTTTCACTTTCTGGAACGTGATTACTTCTAACGCTCGACACGGAAGCTTCGCGGTAACCTTTTCCTAAAAACCCTCCTGATCCGACTGCCGCCATGGCTCTATTTCGGTTGTAATCTTTTCCGTTCGGATCTTCCTTCATCCCAAGAAACAATTCGATGCGATCCTTCTGGTGCTGACGCAAACTTTGAAAACCATAGTTCACCATGGAAGAAAGTCCTGCCGCCATACTAAACCCAAGCACTACAACCAAGGTAGCACGACCTCGCTCTCGACGAGCAGAAACTACACGGAGGAAAATCAAAAAGAGCAGGGCAATGATGAACAAAGTGGCAACAACGCTGTAAAATCCGGGAACCTTTACATTCGGTAAAAAGCTGAACTCAAGCACCTCATTACTCATGAGTAAGGTGACAATACTCAAGATCACAACTACAAAAAGAATGGGAATAAAGTGACCGCCTACCCATGTTTCTTTAAATCGAATGCCAGGAATCCGGTTGATCACACGCAAGATTAAAGGGTCGTAAGTAATTCCTTCTCGGTACATGACAAAAAGAAAGGAAGTAAAGACCACAAAAGTTCCTGCATCAGGCTGAAGGAGAATTAACACCATAGGCACCAATATGATGGCGTTGGCAATGAGGACTGTTTGAATGTTCTGTTGTTTGACATTGACCGTACTGATAAACCGCGCTAACAATAAGGCTGTCCCTATCTTTGCGAATTCGGCGGGTTGCACACCCATAGAGCCGATCCCGAGCCATGCGCTGGCACCGTTGATTTTTGGCGTAAACAATACGATTACCAATAAAAACAGGGTAAACATATAAATAGGAACCGAGAATTTCCGGTAAATATCTGAGTCAATAAGGAAGACTATCAATCCAAGAAACAGTGAGATACCCAACCAAACAAGTTGCTTTCCATATTTTTCTGAGTATTCAAATATATTTGGGTGTTCCTCATTGTAAGCCACAGAATACACCGTTGCCATGCCAATAATAAGCATGATGATATAGGTCACAAAAAGCGCCCAATCCATATGTGCAACCAATGAATCTCCTTTTCTCATCGCATATAGCTGAATACAGCCTCAATAATCGTTTTCTCGCGCTCCTTCTCTGTGACCTTGCGTTTCAAATACTTCTCAATCATCAAGCTTGCTGTTGGTGCAGCCCATAACCCTCCTCCACCTTTTGCATTTTCAATAAACACAGCAATGGCTATCTTTGGTTGATCCATTGGCGCAAAAGCAATGAACGTTGAGTGATCCTCACCATGTGGATTTTGTACAGTTCCTGTTTTTCCACAAATTACAATGTCCTTTAATAATGCACGACGTCCGGTACCTCCTGGCTCATAGACCACACGGCGCATACCTTCAATCACTACATCGTAGTATTTTGTGTCGATTTTGGAAAAATGCTTTTTACGGTATTGTGGGAGCGGTCCATTTTCCCCTATTGACTTCACAAAATGGGGTGTATAGTACCAACCCTTGTTTGCGATGATTGCAGCTACGTTAGCCATTTGCAAGGGGGTAATGGTGACCTCACCTTGTCCAATCGAAATGGATCGTATCGTTGAAAACGCCCAGCGGTGGTGACCGTACCACTTGTCGTAAAAGGCAACATCAGGAATCCGTCCTGGACGCAATCCTGTGATATCCGTTTCCAATGTAAGCCCTAAACCAAAACTCTTCATGTAATCCACCCATCGATTCAATCCCACCTCTGCATCCGCAAAGACACTTTTCTTGCGGTTTTGTTGAACGATTCTTCGCATAACTGCGTAATAATAAGGATTACACGAATGCTTGATTGCATCCGCCAAATTTCCTGCACTGGCGTGATTGTGACATCCAACAACCGATTTATTGCAAGCGACGCCAAACGATGGGGTTATAACACCTTCCTGCAAGGCAATCAAGGAGTTGAGTAATTTAAACGTTGACCCTGGAGGATACTCAGAAGCAAGCGGTCGTGGTAAAAGCGGGGTATTTGGGTCTAATATAAGTTTTGGGTAATACATCGAAATATTGCGCTTCCCAATCATAAGGTTTGGGTCATACGAAGGGGAGGAGACTAAAGCCAAAATTTCCCCCGTTGAAGGTTCAATAGCAACGATACATCCTCGTTTTCCCTTCAACAATTTCTCGCCATATGCTTGAAGATTAATATCCACACCCAATTTCAATGGAGGCCCCTGTAGGGCAGAGGTGTCGTATTTTCCATCCGCATAGGACTCAATGGCATTGTTCATCGCCGAAGTTACAATGTAGCGAATACCCTTACGGCCTCTCAACTCCTTTTCATAAAAGCGCTCAAGTCCAGCCTTTCCTATATTATCGCCTGGCTTGTAAAAGTGATCTTCATCGATTTCCTCCTGTGATACCTCAGACAAGTATCCAACAATATTGGCACCATTTGCATACGGATAACTGCGCATGCTCGTCACCTCTTCATAAAACCCCGGGAAGTTATCTAAGTGTGGAGCAATACGCGCCACCTCTTCTAGGGTGAGTTCTTTCATGAATGGATAGGCCCGTATTTTCTGGTAATTCGGAGTGCGCTTGCCCGTGTTTTTGTTGTAATACGTTCCTTCACCTCGAACTATCTCTTTAAAGCGCTCACACACTTCTTCGCGTGTCCAGCCGATCAACTTCGCAAATTTCGCAGTGTCCAAATCGCGGATCTCGGCTTCAACCATCATGAGGTTATAGTACGTTCGATTGGAAACTATCTTCTTTCCCGTTCGATCGAAGAGTACACCTCGTGGGGGTGTAATTTCCCATCTTTTCTCTGCAATCTCTTGAGCGCGAAGTACCCATTGATCATCAACCACTTGCATATAGAAAAGGCGGGACGTATAGATGATCCCAACCATCAAAATGAATGCTAGAATGACATATCGTCGCGCATCTAAATTCATCGCTCTTTAGGTTTAGAAACGATCATCGCTTGAATAATCAAACATAAGAGAAAAGACAGTGGCAGGCTTAAAAGGGTTTTTTGAAGGACGAAGAGCAATTCATCAAATCGGAAGATTTCCAAAAGAAAAAACCAAAAATGATGTATCAACAACATAAGTCCAAAGGTGGATAAAAACCAACGGAATCCCATATCATAACTATTTCCTTCTTTTAGGGGGTCATAACCATCGCGTGGCGCGAAAGTATTGAATATCAATGGTCGAAAGTAAGCGATGACGACAGCCGAAGACGCATGTAATCCGTAAGTATTTGAAAAAGCATCAATCAAAATGCCCATTAAAAAAGCGATGACCATCAAAGAAATTGTTCCTATTTCGAAGGGTAAAAGCACAATCAGCAGAGGATAAACCATAAATTGGATGCCAAAGCCCAATTCCAATTGGTTCAGCACCAAGGCCTGCAATGCGACTAGCAACAGGAAACGTACGCCATATTTTACTGCTACATTCATTCTTCTACGTCAGGTGGAATATTGCTTTCTAATTCTGTTTGCTCCTCTTGCATGAGGTTCTTGATCACATACACGCGTTGCAAGCTGGCATAATTTTCCGAAAAGCGAATCACGACATCCCAGAGTGGCTTCCCTTCAACAGGGCGTAACTTTTCAATTTTCCCGACCATGATGCCACGAGGAAAAATTCCTGAACCCCCACGCGTGAACACCTTCGACCACTTTTTGATGTGCATGTCATTACTTATTCCTGAAATTGTTCCTTTCCTATGATTTTCACCATTCCACTTCAACAAACCAAACAAACCAATTGGTTCGATCATTACATCGATATTGATTTCTTCCGTCAATACACTTTTAACCACCGCGAAATGATCGCTCACATTATGAATTATTCCAACTACGCCTTTGTCCGAAAAAACACCCATTCCGCGCTTGATTCCTTGTGCCTTACCTATGTTTAGCGTAAAATAATTATTACGCTTGGTTACTGTTGAATTGATCACCGTTCCGGGAATGTACTCGTACTGTTGTTTGAAAAGTGTATCGTTAATTTTTACTAAACCATATTGCAGTCGCTGAAAACTTTGCGGAAGTTGTTCACGCAACCATTTGTTTTCCCACTGAAGGGCCGAGTTTGATCGTCCAAGATTAAAATGTTTGGTCAAATCATTTCGTATCGCCAACGTTTTTCCCGCCACGGCCGATGCTGTTGTAAGGTATTGAGCGCGTGGATATTGTAAAAATGAGAAATACGTGGTCAGTGCAAAAATTTGCATCAAGATAAAAACAAGAAACACTCTGAACCGCCTGAAGAAGGCAAACAAATTGCGCATAAGCAAAGATAAAAAAAGTAGTGGTCTTTTTTACCACTACTTTCTGCTAATCTCTGATAAGGAATTGGAATTTATCAATATTCTTTAAAGCGATGCTTGTCCCGCGAGCAACCGCTCTTAGTGGGTCCTCTGCGATGTGCACTGGGAGCTTCGTTTTTGCTGAAATTCTTTTGTCCAAACCACGCAACATTGAACCACCTCCCGCGAGATAAATTCCCGTTTTGTAAATGTCCGCTGAAAGCTCTGGTGGTGTCAACTCCAAGGCGCTTAGAATCGCCTCTTCAATTTTTGAAATCGTTTTGTCGAGAGCATGTGCGACCTCTGAGTAGGTGATGATAATTTCCTTTGGAATACCTGTCATAAGGTCACGACCACGAACTGCGAAATCCTCAGGTGGATTATCGAGCTCTGGTAAGGCTGCACCGACTTCGATTTTAATTTGTTCTGCTGTACGTTCACCCACCAAAATGTTGTGTTGACGACGCATGTATTCTTCGATATCACTTGTAAAATCATCACCAGCGATACGAATTGACTTATCACATACAATTCCACCAAGGGCAATAACCGCAATTTCAGAAGTACCACCGCCAATGTCGATGATCATGTTCCCCATTGGCTCTTCGACGTCGATTCCAATACCGATTGCTGCAGCCATTGGCTCATGAATGAGATAGACCTCTTTCGCGCCCGCATGTTCTGCTGAATCACGTACCGCACGTTTTTCTACCTCAGTAATCCCTGAAGGGATACAAATTACCATTCGCAATGATGGGTTGAACAAACTTTTTCCTGGATTGATCATCTTGATCATTCCACGAATCATCTGTTCTGCACTTTGAAAGTCCGCAATCACGCCATCTTTCAAAGGACGCACTGTTTCAATCAACTTATGCGTTTTTCCATGCATCTGCTGTGCTTTCTTTCCAATGGCAACAATTTTACCTGTTTGGATATCCTTTGCCACAATCGATGGCTCATCCACAACAACTTTGTCATTGAGAATAATCAGCGTGTTTGCCGTCCCTAAGTCGATTGCTATTTCTTGTGTTAAAAAACTAAATAGTCCCATTTTTTCTAATTCGCTATGAGCCTTAATGTCTGTGTCAGCCCCCTTATTCGTAAATTTCGGCTTTTTGTTTCAATGTTCGACAAAAAAACATTTTAATGTTTGAAATGGCGGACACCCGTGAAAACCATAGCCACACCATTTTCATTGCAGTAATCCACCGACTGGCCATCTTTCACTGATCCTCCAGGCTGAACAACGGCAGTAATTCCAGCGTTGTGTGCAATTTCAACACAATCAGGGAAAGGGAAAAAGGCATCAGATGCCATCACCGATCCTTGCAAATCAAATTTAAATGATGCCGCTTTGTGAATGGCCTGACGCAGTGCATCAACTCGTGATGTTTGACCTGTACCACTCGCCAACAACTGACCATTTTTCACTAAAACAATCGTGTTGGACTTGGTGTGCTTCACCAATTTATTCGCAAACAGCAAATCCTCTGATTCAGCGCTTGTCGGTTTTTGCAATGTTGCAGGGACAAGATCAGAAAGCACTTCTGTTTTCAAGTCTTTATCTTGCTCCAATACTCCATTCAAAATCGTTCTGAACTGGCGCTTAGGTAATTCGATGTCTTTTTGAATGAGGATGATTCTGTTCTTTTTGCTTTTCAATAGTTGCAAGGCATCTTCAGCATAACCCGGTGCAATAACCACCTCACAGAATAACTCATTGATTTCTTCTGCTGTAGATAAATCAATCGCTGAATTCGTAATTAATATTCCACCAAAGGCGCTGACTGGGTCTCCTGCTAATGCATCAAGGTACGCCTGACGAACAGTTTTGCGCGTTGCTACACCACAGGCGTTGTTGTGTTTCAAAATCGCAAACGTAGGGTCATCAAGTCGAAATTCAGACATGAGATTCACTGCGGCATCAACATCCAACAAGTTGTTATAGGACAACTCTTTACCGTGAAGCTTATCAAAGATCTCATTCATGTCGCCATGAAAGATTCCTTTTTGATGCGGGTTTTCGCCGTAGCGAAGTACTTCAGAGTTTAGTATACTCTCTTTGAAGATGTCTTTTTCTCCTCCATTAACATACTTGAAAATATGTGTGTCATAGTGCGATGAAACATTGAAAGCATCCCGCGCAAAAGAGCGACGTTGACTTTCTGTTGTTTGACATTTTTGCTCGCTGATGATGGACAAAAACTCAGCATATTGGGCCTGAGATGGAATAATGACCACATCGGTATAGTTCTTTGCAGCCGCTCGAATAAGGGAAATACCCCCGATATCAATTTTCTCAATAATCTCTTCATGACTCGCACCAGAAGCCACTGTTGCCTCAAATGGATACAAATCAACGATGACCAAATCCAAGTCAGGAATTCCATACTCAGCAATTTGAGCTCGATCTTCAGCGAGTCCTCGGCGATTTAATATTCCTCCAAAAATCTTTGGGTGTAAGGTTTTTACACGACCACCTAAAATAGAAGGGTACGAAGTCAAATCTTCCACACGAACTACAGGAATCCCTAGGTCCTCAATAAATGTTTGCGTTCCCCCCGTAGAATAAATCGTAACACCATTGTCATTTAGTACTTTAACGATGGGCTCCAAGCCTGTTTTATCGTAGACAGAAATCAGTGCTGAGCTGATTGATTTTAATGCGTTCATGAATGAAAAATGAAAGCGCAAAAATACTTTAATTATTCCGATATTGTCTCGAAAATCGAGCGAAAAACAAGCGATTTTTGCCGTTTTTTACGTTTTTTTGAATAATTAAGAAGAACGCATTTTTTCACGATTGGCACAATTGTGTATTTTTATAAAAAACTTAAGCATGCATCTGATTACCATCGTTGAAGACGAATCAAGTTTAATGGACCTTATTGGGCTGAATCTTGAGTTGGAGGGGTATAGCACCTTGCGTTTTTCTTCGGGCGGTTTGGCTCTTCGTTCTATCGATAAAATTATAGAAAGTGAGTTGGTGATTTTGGATGTGATGCTTCCAGAAGTTAGTGGTTTGGATTTGTGTCGCGAAATCCGAAAGCATTCAGACATACCCATTTTGTTTTTGTCCGCCAAAGGGAGCACCGCCGACCGAATTGCCGGATTAAAATTAGGCGCCAATGACTACCTGCCAAAACCCTTCGATTTAGAAGAATTGTTGTTAAAAGTTGGCATATTGATCCACAAAGGAGTTTCACCTACAAGCCCAGAAAAGCTGCTCGTAGGATCAAAAGAAATAGACTTTACGGCATTTCACGTAACAGACATTGAGAACGGAATGGTAATAGAATTATCTAAAAAAGAAATTGAACTGCTCCGACTTTTCAACGAGTTTGAAGGACGGGTTGTTTCTCGCGATGAAATACTCGATCGTCTATGGGGAAAGGATCAATTTCCAACCACGCGTACGATTGACAACTATATTCTATCCTTCCGTAAACTCTTTGAAAAGGATCCGAAAAATCCCGTTTACTTTCACTCCATTCGTTCCGTTGGCTATAAATTCACCAACGATCAGGTCTAAACTATTCACCCGCAACAAAGGCACAATATTTTGTACCTTTGTTGACCTTAAAAATCATGGATAAATCAACTTCAAAACAACTGCGTTACGATAGTGCTTACCTCAAAATGGCTGAATCGTGGGCTGGACTTTCTCACTGCGGACGCAAAAAAGTAGGGGCCATAATTGTCAAAGACGAGATGATTATTTCAGATGGCTACAATGGCACTCCCGCTGGGTTTGACAACTGTTGCGAGGACGATGATGGCAACACGCAATGGTACGTCCTACATGCTGAGGCGAATGCTATTTTAAAGGTCGCCAAGTCAACCAATAACTGTAAGGATGCCACCTTATATTTGACGCTTTCACCATGCCGTGATTGCTCCAAACTGATCCTTCAAGCCGGAATCCGTCGCGTGGTATTCCTTGATAAATATAAAGACACCCAGGGCATTGACTTTTTACAAAGTGCCGGCGTAGAAACGATTCAAATACAAGACCCAAACCATGTGGAATAACTCGAGATCTGCTATTGTTTTACCGCTCATTCTAGCTGCTACATTGGCGGGTGGAATGATTATCGGAAACCTATTGACGCCTTCTAAATTGGATGGTTACGGTTCAAAGGGGAAGGATAAATACCAAAAAATTCAAGACATCATAGAGGTGCTTGATAAAAAATACGTCGATTCTTTGGATGGTGAGGACTTGTTCGAAAAGACAATTTCAGACATGCTTCACAAGCTCGATCCACATAGTAACTATATCCCCGCAAAGGACTTAAAGGCCATAAATGAATCTATTGAAGGTAAATTTGGAGGTGTTGGAATTCGTTTCTTCATTATTCGAGATACCATTTGCATCACCAATATTATTTCTGGTTCCCCGTCTCAAGCTGCTGGATTTAAGGCCGGTGACAAAATCGTTTCTATCGATGGAAAGTCAGCGGTTGGCAAGAAAATATCCAATGATAAGGTAATGAAAATGCTGAAAGGCACAGAGGGAACCACAGTAAAAGTGAAGGTCAAACGTGGTAAAAAATACATTGAAAAGAGCATCATTCGAGGTACCATTCCAATCGAATCTGTTGTTGCCGCGTATATGATCAACTCCACTACTGGATTTATTAAAATCGATCAATTCTCTGTCACTACGGCTATTGAATTTCATGAGTCAGCGCTTTACTTAAAGAAAAAAGGGATGAAACACCTTATCCTCGATCTACGGAATAATGGTGGCGGAGTTCTAACTTCTGCGACAGATATTGCCGATGAGTTTTTGAAGAATAACGTACCCATGCTGATCACCAAGGGAAAGAAAGATGGTAAGAAAACATATCGCGCAACATCCGGTGGGATTTTAGAAAATACAGGTGTAACCATTTTGATCAATGCCAACTCCGCATCGGCAAGTGAAATTCTTGCAGGTGCCATTCAGGACAACGACCGCGGAACAATCGTGGGTCGAAGATCTTTTGGAAAAGGACTTGTTCAGGAGGACATCAAATTACGTGATGGGTCTGATCTTCGTTTAACCATTGCGCGTTACTATACACCAACTGGAAGATGTATTCAGCGACCATACGATGAAGGGTATGACAAATACATCGAAGCACAAGTAGAGCGCTATGATAATGGAGAACTTTATGCGCCCGACAGCAGCCTATTTGTTGACTCTTTAAAATACCGCACCCCGAAAGGGAAAATCGTATACGGAGGTGGTGGAATCATGCCTGATGTCTTCATTCCTTTCGATTCAACTGGCCTCAACTGGTACTTTACAGAATTGCGTTTCTCACAAGCATTTACAGCGTTCACCTTCGATTATGTTCAAGATAAACGCAGCAAATGGTCGTCTGTTGAGGATTTCGCACGTTCGTTTAGGGTAAGTGATGAATTGATCAAATCCTTTGTCCGCTTTGCTGAAAAGGAAATGAAAATCAAGCAGAATGAACAAGGATTACTTGGCTGTAAATCCTTGGTTGCTGAAACACTCAAGGCAGAGATTGCCCGTCAGTTGTGGACTGAACATGGCTACTACCAAATTGTAAACACCTATGACAACGAAGTGCAAAAAGCACTGAAAGTCAGCAGGTAGGCATCAGTTTCTAATAAGCTGAGCAGTAAATGGTTGACCGTTTACTGTCATAGACACAAAGTAAATCCCTTTGCGTGCATCTGCGCCAGTATCTGTTGTTCCATCCCATTCAATGGCCATCCCACCGGTTGACAGCGTTTCAGCATTTTTCAGCTTACGAATCAACTTCCCTTGGTAATCGTAGATAGACACAGACACGACATCACCCGCTTTTGCGTTGGCATACACAATTTGTGTGGATGTGCTGAACGGATTCGGATAGGTCATCAAAGGTCCCTCTTGCGCTGGGAGTAATTCATCAATCGAAGCACTCATCAACGCCTCCATGTCATAGTTCTCGTCGCCAGCCTGGTATACCATATAGTGGAAATACACGATGAACATTTCATCCGTCGTATTCAATCCAGCTGTGACTGTTGAACCCGTGTTGTTCACATATTTGCCTGTTCCTTTAATGATTGTTCCTGGAGGAGTCTTGATTACGTGCTTAAAGAAATAGAAATCTTGCCAGTGGAAATCCCATTTTGGAACATTGATATACTTCAAAGTATCTCCCGCCGGAGTTACACCATAGGATTTGATTGTTTGACCTAACAAGTGCATATGTGGGAAAGCAGACAACACAGAAATGTTCGG
>Ga0315908_10002062_pt1 | contig 14870 bp, 11 predicted proteins | sample LakEriMetagenome_12_FD_203520 | JGI IMG/M metagenome (GOLD analysis project Ga0315908, IMG submission 203520) | Freshwater fungal communities from buoy surface, Lake Erie, Ohio, United States - Buoy 4 MA124 | ecosystem: Environmental > Aquatic > Freshwater > Lake > Lake biofilm | place: USA... | reverse complement strand
ATTAGAATTTGCTTCATCAAGTTTATAAAATTACTATAAAACAGCAATTAAAGCTGTAGAATAGAATCGATTAGCATTATAATATGTGTCTGAAAATTTATAAAATAATTTTTGAATTGTATGTTAAGCTGTAATATAATGTGGAGATGCAATATATTTTGTCCTTAAAAGTATAAAAAATTACTAAAGGATAGTAATGAAATCTTTAAAAAAATGGGGATATACATTAAAATTTGCTTCTGAAGATTTAAAAAATAACGAATTAAATGTATATCGAGCTATAAAAAAAAATAGAGAATTTATATTATATGCAACTGAAAAGTTAAAAAATGACAAAAAGTTTATCTTAAGAGTTTTAAAGTAAGATGGTAAAATATTAGAATATTTATCTGAAGATTAAAGAAATGACAAATAAATAGTATTAGAAGCTTTAAAATAGAATAAATTTTCATAAAAATTTGCTTCTTAATAATTATTTAAAGACAAACAATTTATATTAGAAGCTGTAAAATATAAAATATAATATGTATTAAAAATTGTTCCTGAAGAGTTAATTAAAGATGAACTATTCATGTTAGAAGCAGTAAAATAAAATCCATATATTTTAAAAAAAACCTCTAATTATGTAAAAAAAAATAAAATAATAATATCTGAAGCTGTTAAATAAAAAGGATTTTTATTAAAATTTTCATCTGAAAAATTAAAAGAAAATAAATTAATAGTAATACAAGCTGTAAAATAAAATGCTTATGTAATATAATATGTATCTGAAAATTTAAAAAAAGACAAGAATTTTATATTAGAAATTTTAAAATAGAATAAATATGCTTATAAATTTATTTCAGAAGAATTAAAAAAAAATAATTATTTTATGTAAGAGGTTAAATAATAAAATGGAAATCTATTTTTACTTACCTCTAATTAGTTTACAAGAAAAAAAAAAAATTAAATAATTTATATAACCTACATTTAATTAATAAAGAATAATATAATAATAAAGAATATTATAAAAATGAAATTCACATTTTATAATTATTAAATTATATATATTTAATAATTTAAAATAAGTTTATATAAAATATAATTCGAAAATAAATGAACAAAAAACAAAAATTACAACCTTAAAAGATATGTTCAGAAATATTAACTTTAACATATGGTTCATTAATATAAGAATTAATTCAATAATACGATAATTGTTCTTAAGTAAACGAACAATTAGAAAAAATGGGAATAAATATTGGAGGAAGATTAATTGATGAGTATTTAGCTAGAAGTGATTAAAAACCATGTTTATCTTTTCAACAAGTAGCAGAATCAGTAGCAACAGTAATATTTTAATTATAATAAAATAATAATAAAAATAACAAAATAATAAAAATATTAAAAATAATAACAATAAAAATGATAAAAACGATAAAAATAATAGAATGCATTTGAAATGTTTCTAGGAATTAGAGCACAAGTATAGAATTTTCAATAAAAAGATAGCATAACTAGCTTTAGTTTGATTTTCAGTGACAATCCTTTAAATGATTTTGTATAGTTGCCTGATGAATATAAGGATTTGCATTACTCGAATCTCATTTGCGGAGTTATTAAAGGAGCTTTGGCTTAGATTTAAATATAAAGTGAGTGCAAATTTGTTAAGGATTAACTTAAAGGAGATCAAACATCAGAAATAGTCATCCATATGCAGAAGGAAATCAAATGAAATATAAATATTATATTTATTATTCATTATAATTTGTTATTACTCATTATTTAAGTACTCTTATTTTCAATATAATTATAATATTGTATAAAATAATGATAATTATAATATTTTTATATGAAGTTATTAATTCTAATATATAAATATCTCAAAAATAAATTTAAAATCAATGCAATAAAAACGAATCGAAGAAAAATAGTATTCTAAAAATAATTAATAGAAAGGCATTTAATTAGAGGAAAGTTAGTAATTAAAAAATAAAGAATTTAATAAACAAACAACAACTGATATTTTAAGATAGATAAAAGCTGATACAGCTTAAACTAATGAAATGGCAATAGGAGCTAATAAGAAAATATATGAATAAGATGAGAAGCTTAAAAGAATCGATAATAAATTAGATGATATTCATTCTATCAATAAAAAAAACAATGAAATTGCTGACGGTAATATTATAATATATTATTTTAGATTTAAATAAAGGATTTTTCAAAACAATTTTTGGAAAATTTATATGTTGTGATGAGCCTTAATAGTAAAGTTAAGAATAAATATAAAAAAAAAAAGCTAAGATAAAATAGAAAGAAGCCGAAAATAAATAAAATTAAAAAAATAGTAATAAAAAGGAGAAAAATGATAATACAAATCAATAAGAAAGTGATTTTAAATAATTATAATAATAAAATACTAAGAAGAAATACAGAAATGAAGAAGATGAATTGATGGACATGATTGGATAAGATGTAATTTTTAATTAAATAATTTTAGCTTGACAATATATAAGTAGAAGGTAAAAAAATGAAGTAAGCAATTTAAGATTCTAACTAAAGATTGGACTAATTAAATAACAAAACTGACAAAAATATTAAATAACAATAAGTAATAAGCAATAAATTGGCAAAATATTGACGAATTATTAAAAATTAAATTAATACTTTCATTAAAAACTGTCATCTGAAAAATTATCCCAACCTTCCAGTTTGAATTTTAAGTAGTTTTGAGGAGTTTGTTAATTTTTGCTTTATTTTTAAGTAGGCTTTTTATAATTGAAGTCAAATTACTTTTTATTAACTATCTCCATATCTTTCAAATCATTGCTTTAAATATTTTCTTAATTTTAGTAGCTTTTATTCAATTTTAATTATTTCTTTTTTTCTTATTATTCCTCTTCTTTAATTTCGATACTATTTTTATTGTTATCTTTTTTATATATTTAACTTAATTCTTAAAAACTTTTGAAGTGATCAAGCAAGCTCAACTTTTACTGATTCATATTTATTTCATGGTTTTATTTTATTTTTTTATTATATTAATCTAATTAAATATTCTGATTAATTTTGATGAGCATATTTTTTTATTTTTAGTTTTTTTTGAAAAGAATTTATTAAATTTATTTATTAGAATGAATGTTCTTGATTGCATTTTACATTTTACTATTGTTTGTTTATTTAGACTTTCAAATTATATACTAATTTGAAAAATTACTTTATTTTTATTCGCTAAAATATTACTTCATTTAATTATTAATTGAATTGTTATTTGATTTTTAAATGCTGCTATTTTACAATTCTTTTTAATTCTAATTTTTTTAATCTCTCTTTATATATTGTTAAGAATATCTTTTGTTTAAGAAAATATTGCTTTTTTGAAAATCATCCTGCTTCTTTTAAATATAAGACTAGAATTAGTTTTATAATTAATTATCATTATTTACGATTAAGCTTCCTGTATTTTACTAATTTTATAAATTTAATAAATTACCAGCTGTTTATCAAATTTATTCAAATTTTCTATTTAATTAGTTAAAAATTTTAATTGATTCTATCTTTATTATTAATTTTATTTATTACTATTATTAATTAATTTTTAAAAATATTTTCTATCTGACTCAGCTCCATTATTATTTTCATTTTAATCCAAATCTTATATTTATATTTGTATATTTTTAAATCGTAATAAATGATTGATCCTGTATTTATCTAAAATACGTAAATCTTCAGTTTATTTTTATTTTTCAAAAAAATTTTCTAATTTACATTTTTAATTTAAGTTAGTATTTTTATTAGTTTAATATTAATTAATTTCTAAAGATTTTATTTAAAAACTGAAGGGTTTTGACATTTATTTTTATTTAATTTATAATTGACAAATTTATATACAGTTTAATATAAAATTATATTATAATAAAAAAATGTTTTCACTAGTAATCAAATCAATTATTTATTTTTTCAATGATTTCTACTAATTTGTAGACAAAAATCAATAAAATTATAATATTGTCACTTGCCTATTCATAGTTTTTTAAATAAATTGTTTTAGGAATTCTTCCTTCTTTTATATAATTATTAAAATTATTGATATTAGATTTATCAATTTACTAATTATTGTTTTCAATATTATTTTATTATTCTATTTAACTATTTTTTTATTAATCATTTTATTTTCTAAAATATTCATTAAAATAATTTTTGTATTCACTTTAGTAATTGTCTTATATATTTTATTATAAAATCAAATCATTTATTAATTTATGAGTTTTTTAATCAAATTTTTTTTATTATTATTTAAAAAAATTGATATTCTTATATTCAAAAACTTTTTATTTATCCTTGTAATAATCTAAATATATATCTCTAAGTCTTTTGGAATATTAAAATTAAATTTTATCGAAAATAAAATCCATTTATACTATTTTTAGAAAATAATAAATAAATTAATAGTAAGTAAAATATATTAAAAAATTAAATAATTCAAATAAATTCAAGTATTTTAATTAAACATAATACTAGATGATTATGTTTATAATTTTATTTCTTTTGGTTATAATGGAGTAACTAATTCATTAGTTTAATCTTATTTATTGTATAATTGAGTAATTTAAAGTGAATCATTACTATCAAGAATTATAAAAAAGCATTAACGACTCATTAATTTTTCAAAACATTCGAAGACAAATTTGATATTTTCAGGACTGAATTTGTAAAAAATAAGTAAAAGAATGACATTAAAAAAAATTAATTTATCAAACTAACTCTTTTTTTCTTATAATTTTTTTTGGATAGCACTTACAAAAGTATACTCAAATCTTTTATTAGATAATAAAGCAAATTAATTAATTAATTCTTTTTATTACTGATTATGAATATATTTTTTCACTTACTTATTATAAAACAGCCAGAATATTTTCATTTAAGGCCACATGTTATTGTTCAATACTTCATATTTCTTAAGTTCAAAAATAAAGTTTAACTCTTTTGGCAAACACATACTTCCTAAATAATTATAAATAATAGCAAATAATAATTAAGAATCATAATAAATAATATTGAATGATAATAAATAATATAATAATAATAAAATGATAATAAAATAATAATAAATAATAATAAAATTATTATAATTAAAAATACCTTGAGTCTTTTAAAAAAAGCAGCTCCAACCTTTCTTCTCTATTTCTTTAACTCCAGTTTAAGTATTGCTAATAATGTTTAATACATAAATTATGACTCCCCTTATTGATAAATTTTAACTGTTCTAAAGCATATTAAACAAATTTTCTATAAGATTTTAATTATTTTTCATAAGAAATTTCATTCCTTTTTCTGATTTTCCTATCATTCCAATAATCCATAACATTTTCTTTATATCCAAAGGACTACTTTGGGTATCAAATAATATTTCTTCTATTTTTTATAATGTTTAATTTTTTTTATCTAAATAAGAAATTCCTTCTTAAGTTTAAACTAAATTAGCTAAAAAATTTTAAGGTAGAAACTTGTTTTAATAAAACTCACTAATTATTGTAAATTTTATAACAATTTTAATCAATTCTTTATTAGCATCGAAAAATAATTATACTCCATTTTTATCAATAATAAAATAATTTTACTCGTCTTAAGTTTAATTGTATTTAAAGTCAATGTAAGAAATTTAAATATTAATTGATTATTCATTTTCTTCCAAATTTCTACCAATTTTAGTTTCTCCTATTTTTAAAATCAAGTCAAATTCAACCAATTTATTTAAGATTAATTTTTATTAATCTCGTTTATAAAAAGGATAGAATTCCATTATTATTTAATTGGTCTCACTATAAAAATCAGTCTAGTTTTTAAATAAAATACTTTTATCTTTAGTATCTAATTCGTATTCTATTTCATAAATTATGTTTAATTAAAGATTAAAAGGAATTCTTATAAAAATGTTATATTAATATATATTCGCGTATTTATTATAAAAAATGAAATGTTAATTTTACTCTTTTTCAGATTGAAATCCTTTTTTAATTAATTAATCCAGTTATTTTGAATATTAATTTCCTTTTTCTTCTATCCAAATTTTACATTATTAATCTATCCAATTCTTTTTTTCTTTTGCTATTAGATAAAATCCTTAATCATCTTTAATAAACTAATAAAATATTTCATCATTATCTTCTACTTAATTAATGATTTGCTAATAATTTTAAATAATATGTTTTAGAATTTTTTCATCTTAACAGATTTCAATAATAAAATAAATTATTTTTTATTTAATTAATTAATTAGTAGTTTACAATTAATCTAACATCAATTACAATAATTTATTAATAAAGTATTAAGTTTCAATTCTAAAAATAGTAATAATATGTTCAATCAAATTATTTTTCAAATAATCAGAGCCAGAGGATAATATTTCCTTGAAAAACTCAATTAAAAATTCAGAAGATTGAATATTAATATTTATCATAAACTAAATAATAATTTAATCTAAAGTAATGTCTTATCTATTGATAAATTAATAAAATAATTCAATAATTTTATGCTATTTTAATTAATTAATTTATTCTATATTATCAGTGAATAATCCGATCCAAATTGAGTATTGTCTAAACATAGTATTATGATAATCCAAGAACTTATTTTGATAATCAAAGTATTTAAAAATGGTGTAAATTTCTTACAAAAAATGTATTTCAATTTAAGTATAATTTAAATAACAATAACACATGACTAAATTTTTGGAATAATCACCATTCTTTATTAATAAATGTATTAATCTTTATCCGACTTAAGCATAAATAAAGTTTTTACGACTCCAAACCATATTCATGAACAGTTTATTACTAGGCAAATAAAATTTTAATAAATTTTAAATAAAGTATTAATCAAGAGCTTATTAGATGTTATTTGAACTGTTGAAGAGATAAAACTCTATTATTTTTGAGATCAAATTCCAATTCCACTTTTCATAATTTTGCTATTAAATAACTCTGGATTTATCCATCAGTTATTAAAATGCAACATTATCAGTTTCACTAATTATTCTATTTTTAAACTATCTAAATCTCATATCTCTATCTCTTATTTTTATCAACAAATTTTGTTATTAAATTACAAAACTATTTACAGTTTTTATAAAATCATTTTATTTAAATTCACAATCCTCTCCCAAATAGTTCTAATTCTTTAAATAATAATTACTAATATCAATAATGATTTCCTTACTAAAACATTTAGCCTCTTATGAAAAGTCTTATAAAGTAACAGAAGATAACAAAAAATCTGTATGTTTTTAAGGTTCGGGCATAAGATGATGAATTATCTTAAATAGATTCTTAAAAATAAATACACTTTTATTTTTGACTTTGATATTTCGATCATGCTTAAGTTCTAATAATACTTTAATAAGTCCATGATCCATGAACAACTTAATGAGAGTTGTAAGATAATAATTGATTATATGAAAAACCTTAATAGTTCCATACTAATGACTCATTTAATTATTAATCTATTGATATTTTAAATTATTAATAGCAGGAGTTAGCAGGCACAATAACAATTCCAAAATCTACAATTTAATGATCTCTTAACTTGATTATCTTAAAGTATTCATTAATGATTAAATATGTATTTTGTTATTTCCCAAATATATTAATCCTGCCCAATTTCTAAGGATTATTACTAAAGCTTTTGTTGCTTATTTAAGTTTTAATACTATTTTCTCTTATGATTCATTTTCTTTAATTAATTTCTTTACCTTCACTTTCTCACTATTGTAATCAATATCAGTAAAGACTGAAAATATCATTCCGAAATCCAAATGTCCTGCTAACATTTATCAATATTAATCATCATTAATAAAATATACTAATGTTAATACTATTTATTCTGATTATTGCTTTAAATCAGGGTTTATCACTGATTTCATTAATACTTCGAAGCCACCAGACCAAGCACATAATTAAGTATTTTGAATAGATAGATTTCTTATTATTTCTATTACTATTATTTGTAAATTCACATTGTTGCAATCCATTAATGATATTAAGCAGTTTGCCATTAGCTTATCAAAGTTTTAGGGTGATTATTTTATCCAACAATCCATAAATTTTAGACAAATTTCTACTTCTTCATCTAGTTTCTGAGATTCAAATTTCTCAATATTGCTAAATATATCACTGTTGTTTTATAAAATATCTTATTTTATTACTTTATCATAATTTTTCATTAATAGTCTACAAATAAATATTTGCACTTTATTTTAAATATATATTTCTGTTATTTCTGTATTAATTAGTAATAATTTTAAATATCTAATTACATTTATCCTTATTTGTCTGTTATTATTTATTAAAAAAATTCTCATTATTTATATTACTTTTTAATTTTGAAATTTTTAAATGTTTTAGTTAAAAATATCATCATTAAGATAAAATAATTTAAGTAAATTTTCATTTAGGAATTCTTAACATTCTATAATTTCTTTGTCTGTCACACTCTTGAAATTTTTTTCTTAATAATAAATTTAAATGATATTTGAAAGCACTAAAATACAATTTATAAATATTTCTTCGGATTTACTTTAACCAATACATCTTTTTATTTTTAATATTGATTAAAGAGATAAATTACTTTTATAATCAGATTATAAATTATTTTTGTAATCATTTTATTTAAGAATTTATGATTAATACATCAAATTTAAGTAAATATATATATTAAATTATGTTTTTAATTTCTGTTATGATAATAATTTTTTTGAGAAATAAAAAAAATAAAATTAATATTTTAATAATAATAATTAGATAATAAAACATAATAGTAGTAATAATTATAAAATAATAAACTTATGTTTACAAACGAGATTTTTGATGAAAAAGTACATATAATGAAAGATTCATCACAACCTAATTTAGATGAAATATCAAACATAGATATATAAAATAAAGATAATAATATACTAAATAATAATGATGATGCATCATAAATTTAGATATAAAAAATACAAAACATAAATTTGAAAGGTAAAAGTGGATTCCAGATAAACGAAAGAAAAATAACTCCAGGGATTCAAAACTTAAAATACCCAAGTAATGAAATAAACACAAACAGTTATAACTAATCATTAATATTCTGAATAATATTTGCTTAATTTTAAAAAAAATAAAACTTCAATTTTCTTTTAATAGGGATGATTGAGTGTGTTCCTTTCCTTACATTCTCTAATGGAGTGCCTTATATTTTCATTCCTTTGATAGTCTTGATAGTGTTAAATAGTCTTAAAGAGTATCAGGAAGATTTAAAAGAAAAACAAGCAAATATTGTATAGATATAAATATTCATTATTTTATAAATTTAAACATAATAATGAGTATATGAAAATATATAAATAATGATTATTATTTATATTGAAAAAATGATAATAAATATTATAATGATAATAAATTTGTAGATAGAGAATAAATAGATGGCTTAGATTTATAAAAATGGTTAATTTATAGATACTAAATGGAAGAATATTTATGTAGGAGAGATTATTAAGATTAGTTAGAATTAGTAGAGTCCTGCTGATGTGTTAGTTTTATATAGTTCTAATGAGAATCTCAAGTACTGTGTTGAGACAAAGAATTTAGATGGAGAGAGTCATTTAAAAGTCAAGACTGTTAATTAGGAGTTATAGTAGATGTATTTAAATAATGAATTTTATGATAACAAGGTTATTTTTGAGTGTTAAAAACCAAATTCATTCTTCTATAATTTTCTTGGAGTCATTAAGGGAGTATTTAAATTTTTATCATTTATATTATACTTTTATTTATTTTTATAATTATATTAATTCAATAATAAATAATTATAATATTTAATTAAATAATCATTAAATTATTTAAATAAATTAGGCTAGCCAAAAATAATTCCGATTAGGTTATGAGAACATAATGCTTCGTAAATGTTGTCTTAAGAACGCTTAGCACATAATTGGAATGGTTATTTACACAGGTCATGAGACCAAAATATTCAAAAATTATGAAATAAATACCAAAAAAAATTCAAATTTATTATCAAAATTCGATAATCTCTTCAATTATATTCTTTTAACATAAGCTTTATTGAGTTTGTTCTGTACTTTTTAAAATATCTTCAGAATGATGAAGGATTAAGATTAGCAAAATACTTTTATGATGTTGCAATAAAATTCAAATTTTAAAATATCTTTTGGACTTTCTTTCTTTTATTGGCTTATTCTTTATTAAGATTTTATACCTATTTCATTGTTCTCCACCCTTGAAGCTAATCGATATCTTTATTCGTATTGAATTTAGAATAATAAAAAGCTTGTTAAGAGTAATAAGCATATTATTATCAATAATTCTAATATTCTTGAAGATCTTGGATAAGTCAAACATATATTTTCAGATAAAACTGGTATCTTTTTAATATCCTAATATTAAATAATTATTAAAATTGAAATATCAATATTAATAATAATATGATAATATTATAAGACAAAATAATAATAATAATAATAAAAAAATAATTTGAATATAATAATAATATTAGGTACATTAACTAAAAACAAATTGATGTTCAAAAGCCTGACTGTGGGTTAATTTTCATACGGGAAGAACATTGATAAAGATGATGAGAATTGCATGAACAATTTAGAACTTCAAAAAAAACCAAAAGTAAATAATGTGGACTTCAGAGACCGTAGACTATTCGAAATTTTAGAAAATCCAGAAAATAATTAATAAAAATACAATTAATTGGTACATATTCTTTTCATTTTAGCTTAATGTCACTAAGCTTAAGTCAATGTAAAGGATAATCAGTCAGTATTAATAGTTTAAAGTGCAGATGAAAAAGCTATTATTAATTTTGCAAAGTTAGCAGGAGTTGAATTTAAAGGATATGATCTTCATAATAGATAGATTATTAGTTTCAATAATAATAATTATTATTTTAAGTTGCTTTATAATTTGTAGTTCACTTCCATGAGGAATAAATAGTCTATCATCATTGAAAATTAATAGGGTAATGTTATAATGCTATATTAAAATTATTATTAGTATTTTTATTCATTATCATTATTATCATTCTTATATCTATAATAAAATGTATTTATTTAAAAGATATTATTTTAAATTAAAGGGCAGATATACTTATATTGTAAAGGTGCTGAAAATGTATTATAAAAAGCTATTAACACATTTGAAAGTCCTTTCTTTTATAAAATCCTGGAAGAAAATCACTATTATAGTTAATAAGGACTATGAACATTACTAATCTGCGAGCGATAATTAGATAAAACCTAATTTTTAAGTTGGGCAAAATAATTTGAAGAAGCACTACAAATAAATGAAAACAGGGAAAACAGGATTGAAGAACTACAAAATATTTTAGAATAAGACTTGATACTATTAGGAGTTACTGCTGTAGAAGATAAATTATAAGAAGGTGTAGATTTAACAATAGATGCTTTTAAAAAAGCAGGCATAAAAATATGGATATTAACAGGTGATAATCTTGAATGTGCAATTAATATTGCTATGTCTTGTAATTTAATCAACTCGTAAATGAATCGTATTATACTTGAAGAGTTGGATTATAATTAGCTTATGGAATAGATTGAGTAATAGTTGGAATAGCTCAAGAAACAAGAAAAGTAGGAAAATGTGCTCATTATCAATGAGGTAACATTTATATATTTTTTATGTATAATCTTCATATTTTAAAATTATTAGTTTAATACTATTATTATAATCATTATAATAGTTAATATAAATGAATTCATAAAAAATTAATTTAATAAGTTTGAATATTTTAAATATAATAAATAAAAATGCAATAAGTATGAATATAATAATTATAAATATTGGATATGAAATTAGGTGGTGTAGATCCGTATGGGATTTAAACATATTACTGAGAAGATATTTGAGTTAACTAAGTTTTGCGAAGTAGTATTGTTCTGCAGGAGTAGTCCAAAATAAAAGAGGGAAATTGTGAATTAAATGAAGCAGATAAATCCAGAGAGTATTACTTTGGCAGTTGGTGATGGGGCAAATGATGTTGAGATGATGAATAATGCACATATTGCTGTAGGTATTAATTATTTTTTATTTTAAGGTATAAGAAGGTAAAATGGGCTCTAAGCTAGTAAGAGCAGTGATATTAGTATTTATGAGTTTAGTTAACTATGAAATTTACTATTTTTTCATGGCAGGTACATATAATTAATAATAATAATATTTATAATAATTATAATAATAAAAATAATTATCTTAATAATAATTATTACTATTATCATATAATAATAATTATTATTATCGTAATAATAATAATAATTATGATCATAATAATAATTATGATAATAATAATAATATGATAATAATGATAAAATGATAATAATGATAATATAAATATAGAGAATGCAACAGAAAATTCTAATACTGTGTATTTTTTGAGCTTTATAAAAACATAATGTTTTCTTTAATTCAACTGTGGTTAGCCTAATATTCAGGTTATGATGGTGTAATTCTATTTGATATCCCAACATTTGTCTTCCTTAAAATGTTTTTGTTCCTCCCTCTATGTGTTTACATTTAATTAGATTAACAGTACTCTGAAGAGTTGCTCCACTCAAACCAATTCAATTTTTATTCTTGAGTTACTCCTTATTCCAAATTCAATATCAACTACTTCAAATGGATTGCTTAGGGAATATTTGACTCTTTCATTCTCTTTTATTTTTCTTATTTTATTTTTACAGGAAGTTTTAGTATGCAAACGGGTCATCAGTTTTGTTTTAATGAATTTGCTATTTTTCTTGCTTTTCTTTTTATCAATATTATTAATCTTAAGTTGTTGTTATTTTCTAATAATTTAAATTTTTTTAAGATATTTGTTAATATTTTTTCTACTTCTAGTGTTATTATTTTTTATATTGCTTTTTAGAATCCTAGTTTATTTAGAATTATCACAACTCCTTTAACTTATTTTTCTCTATTGATTATTATCTTTTACACTGTATTTTTTTAGTATGTTTTAAATTTGGCATTCACTATTTCTTTTTAGTATCTTATCTAAATTATTAAAAAGTAAACAATATAAATTATTAGTAAGGAAAATTAATATAATGAATGGGTCAACTGGACCATAAAACTTGATATAGAAATTGATTCAAGTTTTAAATTATTTATTTGGAGATCAATTTTTAAATAACCAAATAAAAAAAATATAATAAATTAACAAAACAAACGAAATAAAAAGTAATAAAAATATTAATTAATAAATAGTATGTTTATAAGTGGAAGAGAATAATAGATTAGGATTTATTTGTAAAGATTCAGATTGAAAAATAATTATTAAATTAAATTATATTTCACTTATTTTTTAATTCTTAAATAATTAATATTAATTACCATAATTTTTTTTACTGGTCTGTCTCGTAACTCTTACATTACTCTAATTTAAAAAGTCCTTAATATCCAACAAGTCCAAATATTTTAGCTATGGAAAATAAAAAGAGACAAATAATTAATACTCTTTATAATTACTAAAATTTTCAATGATTTTATTAAAAGAAAAATTAAGAATTTTTAATTGATTTCCATATTCTTATGATATTGATATTATATCTTCTTGTTCATTTATCAAGTTATTAAAAAGATTTAGATCTATCAAATTAGGAAAACTAATTTTTAGTATTTTAAAATTGCTGTCTCTGTTTATCAGGTTACTAGAAAGATTTAGAGAGATTAACTAAATTATTTGAGGAAAAATATTTAAATTCATTATTCTACAGTTACTAATATCCAATCTATAAAGATTTGGAAAACTTGATATATATTTATAGAATAATTAAAAATCATCGCTATTATTAAACTACAATTCTCCTACTTCATTTTATTAAATAAATTAATTTGCAATCATTTTATTTTTATTTTATTAGTGCTTATATCTTAAATATAAATACGCAGAAATGATATAATAATATATAAAAATAATAGTAATAGTATAAATAACAAAAATATATATAAAATAAAATTATTAATGAAAATAATAACAATCAATAAAAGTATATAATTAAATCATTATTTATAATATTTGATAATAACAACCCCTTTAAAAGCTAAATCCATCAAATCTCTTGTCCTATGAAACAAATTCAACTTCTTAAGTTTTAAATAATTCTATAATAATAAACAAGTTTCAACATGATATTTCCAATACATCTAAATAAACTCATTATTAATAATCTAATCAATAGTAAGTCTTTACTACTAATCAATCCTTAACATTCCTCCAATAAGTGTTCTAATAGTCTCCTTTAGAGTCAAGAATTCTTTAGCATTGGAATTAAACTTAAACAACTTGTCTTTATCCTAATTCGAATCTTAATTGAAAGGTTCTTTTCCACATAACAATAAGTAAATAATTACTCCTAAAGACCACACATCAGATTGCTCATTTAAAATCCGATTTTTTATTAATTCTGGTTACATTTAACATTTTTATATTTTCCCTTATAATAAGGTCTCTCTGTTTAATAATCAAGTGATTCCGATGTTGCAGATTTTCAGATGTTTGTGGTTGTTTATGAATATTATTAATATGTCCTCAATGTTTAAGTCTCCATGAATTATCTTTATTTTTATATATTTATATTACTCCAATAGAATGACAATATTTCAAAGTCTCTAATAAAGTATAAAATATTTAAAAAATGCTGTTGAATTCTATTTAATTTTATTTTATTAAATTATCCAACAATCCTTCTGATTTATATTTCTCGTAAATAAGATAAACAAAATTTTTGTCATCTATTACTTCTAATAACTTCATAATATTTGGATGTTCCAAATTAGCTATTATTTCAAATTCAGTCTTTAAAT
>Ga0315908_10002061_pt1 | contig 14873 bp, 10 predicted proteins | sample LakEriMetagenome_12_FD_203520 | JGI IMG/M metagenome (GOLD analysis project Ga0315908, IMG submission 203520) | Freshwater fungal communities from buoy surface, Lake Erie, Ohio, United States - Buoy 4 MA124 | ecosystem: Environmental > Aquatic > Freshwater > Lake > Lake biofilm | place: USA... | reverse complement strand
GCAGCGAAAACGCCCGGGATATTCGTTGCGTTATGTGCATCGACTTCGATTTCGCCACGCGGCGAAAGCTGCAGCGGTCCTTTCAGCCACTCGGTGTTCGGAACCAGCCCGATTTGCACAAAGATGCCTTCTAGATCGATACGATGTGAATCTCCGGTCAGGCGGTCGGTGTAGACCAAAGCCTCAACCTTTTCGCCGTCGCCCAACACTTCCGTGCTCAATGCGGATGTGATGATGTCGACATTGGGCAGGCTGCGCAGTTTGTTTTGCAGAACCGCATCCGCGCGCAGTTGCGAGTCAAATTCGACGAGTGTCACGTGGGAGACAATGCCGGCAAGGTCGATGGCCGCTTCGACGCCGGAGTTACCACCACCAATGACGGCAGTGCGCTTGCCCTTGTACAATGGACCATCGCAATGCGGGCAATATGCCACGCCCTTGTTGCGATATTCTTCTTCACCGGGAACGCCCATTTGCCGCCAACGGGCACCGGTCGACAATATGATCGTCCGCGCCTTTAACGTCGCACCGCTCGCGAGCTTCACTTCATGCAAGCCGCCTTCGGCAGCAGGGATAAGCTCCGTCGCGGCCTGAAGGTTCATGATGTCGACGTCATATTCGCGGACATGCTGTTCCAATTGCGCCGCCAGTTTTGGCCCTTCGGTGTGTTGAATGGAAATGAAGTTCTCAATGCCCATCGTATCGAGCACCTGACCACCAAATCGTTCCGCGACAACGCCGGTGCGAATACCCTTGCGCGCCGCATAAATCGCTGCCGCTGCGCCGGCTGGACCGCCGCCAACGACCAAAACTTCAAACGGCTCCTTGGCTGCGATCTTTTCCGCAGCGCGGGCAACGGTGCCGGTGTCCAGCTTGGCCATGATCTGCGCGAGGTCCATCCGGCCTTGGCCGAAAGGTTCACCGTTTAAGTAAATAGCAGGGACGGCCATGACCTTGCGGGTCTCAACTTCGTCGCGGAACATCGCGCCGTCAATCGCCACATGGCTGACGCTTGGGTTCAGTGCGGCCATGATGTTGATGGCCTGAATAACGTCAGGACAATTCTGGCACGAAAGCGAAAAGAATGTTTCGAAACGGAAGTCGCCTTCAAGCGCCTTCACCGAATCGAGCAACTCGGCCTCTTCCTTGGGCGGGTGGCCGCCCATGTGGAGCAGCGCGAGGACCAAAGATGTGAATTCATGCCCCAATGGCAGGCCCGCAAAATGCGTCTCGACCGTGCCATCGGCGCGGCGGATGGCGAATGACGGTACGCGATCCGCATGACCATCAAAACGCGCAGTCAGCAGGGGAGACTGTTCGGCGACGGTTTCGACCAGCGCGCGCATTTCCGCAGATTTGGGGCTGTCGTCGAGTGTCGCGACGAGCTCAACGGGGGTGCGCAGGTTTGCCAGATACGTTTTCAACTGGGCAGTGGTAGCAGCATCAAGCATCTTGGGTCTCTTTCAAACAAGCACGGTCACGCCGCGACGGATGGCGGCTAAATTGGTCGGCTATTGGGGGTGGGTGCCGCGCCAAAGAACGCGGCACCCGAATATATATTAGATCTTGCCGACGAGGTCGATCGAAGGTGCAAGCGTTTCGCCGCCTTCTTCCCACTTCGCAGGGCAAACCTGACCGGGGTGCTCGCGCACGTAGATCGCAGCCTTAATCTTGCGGACGAGTTCAACCGCGTTACGGCCAACGCCTTCACAGGTGATTTCCATGACCTGGATGACGCCGTCTGGATCGACTACGAACGTCGCACGGTCGGCAAGGCCTTGGCCTTCGCGCAATACGCCGAAGTTGTTGCTGATGACGTGGTTCTGGTCGCCAAGCATGTGGTAGTTGATCTTGCTGATCGCTGGCGAGCTGTCATGCCATGACTTGTGGCTGAAATGCGTGTCGGTCGACACCGCAAATACTTCAACGCCCATGGCCTGCAGATTAGCATATTGGTCAGCAAGGTCTTCCAGCTCGGTTGGGCATACAAAGGTCCAGTCGGCAGGGTAAAAGAAGAATACGCCCCACTTGCCCTTTACGTCCGCGTCGGAAACTTCAACGAACTTGCCAGCCTTGTACGACTGCGTTGTGAACGGCTTAATGCTTGAACCGATGATACCCATGTGAAATCCTTTCGATGGTGGTTTTTGAAATTCTGACGCTCCCCAACACGAATTCTATCATTTAGTCCAGCAACCGTTTTTGCAATGACTAATCGTTTTTTCCGATAATGCGATATGCGGGGGCGCCGTGCATTATATATGGCATTTGTTACACATATTTATCCAACATGCTGCGCACATCAACACGGGCCTTTAACCGGCTTGCCAGCAAAAACACGCCGCCTAGTTTGCGTTGCACAAATAGCATTTCAGACGGCGGGATGTGCCAATTGCGGCGGTCGGCGGCGATGTTCATGCCTTCGTCGCGCATGTCACCCACGAACCCTGTCTGGCCGAAATCAAACGGGCCTTGCTGCTGCACCATGTTGATTGCCGTCGCTACAATCGTCTTGATCTCGCGGCTATTCAGCTTTGCCGTATGGGCATTCATAAAGCCCATATCGATGACGGCTGCCAGAACGCCATCATGGTCACCGGCCAATCCCATCCGAAGCAGATGGCGATATTGGTCGACGACCGCTTTCGGTAATGGGCGGCTGGCACCAAAATCGAGAAGCACGACTTTTCCTGTTGCCCGTTCGTAACGGTAGTTGGCGAAATTCGGATCGGTTTGCATGACATTGAATTCAAACAGTTCACGCAGAACCAATTCAATCAGCAACGTCATGATCCGGTCGCGTTCTTCCTGCGGCGCAGTCACCGTCGATTCTATTGCAACACTTTCGATGTACGACATGACCAGCACGTTTTTGCCGCTTAAGGCCGGATGCAGCGCCGGAACTGTGTAGGCCGCGTCATCGGCCAAAAGCGCCCCGAACTGTGCCAGATATTCGCCCTCGCGGACATAATCGGCTTCCTCATGTAACTGGCGCTTTGCCTCAACCAGCAATGGCGCGATGTCGAGTGTGCGCGGCAAGAGATGCGACAGCTTCAACAATGTGGCGACATTATCGACATCGCTATCAATGCTGCGCCGGACGCCGGGATATTGGATTTTGATTGCCACATCTTCATTGTCGAGGGTCAGCGCGCGGTGGACTTGCCCGATGGAGGCTGCCGCAATGGGGCGGTCATCAAAGCGAATGAATTGTTCGCGCCAATTCCGACCCCAATGACCTGCGAGCACCGCGTTCAACTGGGCAGGCGGCATGTGCTGCGCATCCGCACGTAGTCGCGCGAATATATCCGCAAGCTCCGGCGGAAGGAATTCGCCGGTATCCATGGATACAAGCTGCCCCAATTTCATCGCCGCGCCGCGCATTTGCCCTAACTGCAGGGTAACTTTTAATGCGTTTGCCGGTGTCAGAAGTAAATCGGCCACCGTCGGCCGTCGTCCCGATGCGAACTGCTTGGCACCATCCAGCAACATGCTTCCGGCAATGCCCGTCGCCATATTGCCAAAACGGGCGATGCGCGAGAGCCGTCCGCTGGGTACACGCAGTCCTTTGGACCGAAATTCTTCAGGTGGCATGGGTGAGGGTCTCTATGAAGTAAGACGCCAATATGAGGGGTGTGCCGATTTAGACAAGGCAAGCGACCCAAATTATCTCTTGGCCCAACGAATGCGCCGACCAGGAATGACGTTAAAGAAATTTTACATGAAGTTGCGTCATGATGCGAAATCTTACTTGTCGGTGGCCGCCTTCAGGTGCACCTATCATGGCACAAACTGAATTTAGAGAGATAGGGTGGCATGAAAAAAGGCGGGTTGAAGAACGTCATTGTCATTTTGGCTGCGGGCCTAACGGCTTGCGGCGGTGGCGGTAGCAGCTCGGGCGGCGGAACCGTGACCGTTCCGCAGACGCCCCCCACTTCACCACCGACATCGTCGGCGTGCAGCCTGAGCAGTCGGCAAGATTTCGCCTTTTCGGTGTTGAATGAATGGTATTTGTTTCCCGAAACCCTTCCGGGGTCATTGGCAACGGCGCCTTATACATCCGTGCAATCCTATATTGATGCGCTCACCGCCAATGCGCGTGCACAGGGACGCGATCGAAACTTTACCTATGTCACGTCCATTCGGGAAGAAAACGCCTATTACGCTTCGGGTTCGACGGCTGGTCTGGGCGTGCGTCTCGTCTATCAGGGCAACCGCGTTTTCGTGATTGAAGCGTTTGAGGGTGCACCCGCGCTTGCTGCGGGCATTGATCGCGGTACCGAAGTGCTCGCGATTGGAACCGACGCTGCAAATCTAACGCCCGTCGCTGATATCATCACCGCGCAGGGAACAAGTGGCATCACGAGCGCGCTTGGACCAAGCACGGTTGGCACAAGCCGGGTGTTGCGCATTACCGACGCGGGCGGCGCGCGGAATGTGACGGTGGCGAAGGCGGATTATAATATCACGCCATTGTCGCCGCGTTATGGCGTGAGGGTCATCGACAATGGTGGTCAGCGCGTTGGTTACATCAACATGCGCACCTTCATTTCCACGGCAGATAATCAGTTGCGAACGGCGTTTGCGGATTTCCGGGCTCAGGGTATCACGCATTTTGTCATCGATTTCCGGTACAATGGCGGCGGGCTGGTTTCGACGGCTGAACTGATGGGCGACCTGATGGCGGGCAACCGCTTTTCCAGCGACATCTTTACGGTCACGCGTTTTCGCCCATCCAAATCATCCAACAACGAAACCCGTCGCTTTGTGCCATCAACACAGTCGGTTTCGCCCATTAAAATTGCCTTCATTGCAACCGGTGCCACCGCTTCCGCCAGCGAGTTGGTGATGAACAGTTTTGTGCCCTATTTGGGTGTGAATGCCGCACTAATTGGCAGCAACAGCTATGGCAAACCCATCGGACAAATCGCGCTGGACCAGTCCGCGTGCGATGACCGAATTCGTGTTGTTGCCTTTGCCAAGGAAAATGCAGCCGGGCAGGGCGATTATTATTCCGGACTGGCCGGTACGATGCGCGCCACATGCGCGGCAGCGGACGATATTAGCCGGCCCTTGGGCGACCCGCTTGAGGCATCATTGCGCACAGCGTTGGACTTTGTTGCTGGCCGCAGTTGCACACCGGTGGTCGTTGCCCAAAGCGCGCAAAGCACATCCACCCGCACCGAACGCCGGGTCCTTCCTGCGCCAGTTGATGCGCGCGCCGCCCAACGCGAAGTGCCAGGTTTGTTTTAAGGGTTCCGAACGGCAATAAAGACGTCAGCGCGCCGGGTCAGTTCTTTTCAGCCGATAATTGCACCAGCGCCAGCACATGCGGAGCATGTTCTTTGCGGCAAATGAGCAGGTCGGGCATGTGCACATCACGCTGGTTATAGACCAACGGACTACCGTCTACGCGGCTGACGTGCAGGCCATATGCAGCCGCGACCGCGACAGGTGCGCAGCTATCCCATTCATATTGCCCGCCGGTGTGCAGATAGATATCGGCTTCGCCGCGGACTACGGCCATTGCTTTGGCGCCTGCAGACCCCATGGGGATGAGTTCAGCCTCCAATGCTTCGGCAACGGCCACAGCCTCCGGTGCCGGGCGTGTCCGGCTAACCACCATGCGGAGTTTTTCGGGGGCTGGGGGAATGACAGCTGGCTGATCTGTGCGCAGAACCAAATCCAACGCCGGAAGCGCAACGGCGCCAATGACGGGCGCACCGTCGATTGCCAGCGCGACATGGACCGCCCAATCGGACCGGCCTTCGCTATATTCGCGGGTTCCATCGACTGGATCGATAATCCACACGCGCGATTTTGAAATACGGGCGTCGGTGTCTTTGCTTTCTTCGGACAAAAGACCGTCATCAGGGCGTTGTGCGCCAAGCGCACGGATCAGGAACTGGTTGGCGGTTCGGTCCCCTGCGTCGCCCAATTCCTTCGCGACCAACCCACTGGTGTCACGCATTTCCAGCACCAACGCGCCTGCGGCCTTTGCCAAATATGCGGCAAGATCTGTATCGTCAGCGATGATAGTCATTTGAGCGGCATCAACTGGCGCACGATATATTCTGCGGCCTCCGCCGGGCTCATTTCGACGGTGTTCACGCGAATGTCGGGATGTTCGGGCGGTTCATAGGGGCTGTCGATTCCGGTGAAGTTTTTGAGTTGGCCGGCGCGCGCCTTTTTATACAGGCCCTTCACATCGCGCGCTTCGGCGACCTCCAGTGGCGTATCAACGAAGATTTCCACAAATTCGCCCTCGGGTAACATCGCCCGCACCATGTCGCGTTCGGCGCGGAATGGCGAAATGAACGCGGTCAGGACAATCAGCCCCGCATCCGCCATCAATTTGGCAACTTCGCCGACGCGGCGGATATTCTCGATCCGGTCGGTTTCGGTGAAGCCCAAATCCTTGTTCAATCCGTGCCGGACATTGTCACCGTCGAGCAAGAAGGTGTGGCGGTTCATCATGTGAAGCGCCTTTTCCACCTCGTTAGCGATAGTGGATTTTCCAGAACCCGACAGGCCCGTGAACCACAAAATCTTTGGCTTCTGGTTCTTTAACATGGCGTGCGCGTCACGACCGATGTCGGTGGCCTGCCAATGGACATTTTGTGCGCGGCGCAGCGAAAAGTGTAACATTCCAGCGGCAACGGTCGCGTTGCTGATCTTGTCGATCAGGATGAAGCCACCGAGTGCATGGTTTTCCGCATAAGGCGCAAATACAATTGGCCTGTCGGTCGAAATCTCCGCAACACCGATTGCGTTAAGCTCCAGCGTTTTGGCCGCCATATGCTCCATGCTGTTGACATTGACGGTATATTTCGGCGCTTGCACCGTCGCTGAAACCATCTGCGTGCCAAGTTTCAACCAATAGGAACGGCCGGGGATGAGGGCGTCATCGGCCATCCACACAATGGTGCTTTCGAACTGGTCGGCTACCTCTGGCGGATTGTCAGCCGCGGCGATCACATCACCGCGTGAACAATCGATTTCGTCGTCAAAGCACAGGGTGACCGATTGGCCAGCCACGGCTTCCTGAAGCGCACCATCAAGTGTTACGATTTTCTTGATCGTTGTCGTCTTACCCGATGGCAGAACGCGAATGGCGTCGCCGGGGTGCACCGTACCCGTCGCAATTTGGCCGGAAAAGCCGCGGAAATCGAGATTTGGCCGGTTGACCCATTGGACCGCCATACGCAGCGGCTTGGCTTGGTCCGCGTCATTATTGAGCGCAACGGTCTCCAGATGCGCCATCAGCGACAGGCCATTGTACCAAGGGGTATTTGCCGAGATTTCCGTGATGTTGTCGCCCTTGAAGCCCGAAATGGGCATAGGCGTGAAATCGCTGATGCCGATACTGGCCGCAAATGCGGTATATTCGGCAACGATGGCGTCATATTTTGCCTGATCATAATCGATCAAGTCCATCTTGTTCACCGCGAGCACGATGTTCCGAATACCCAGCAGCTTGGCAAGATAGCTATGCCGGCGTGTCTGGACGAGGACACCCTTGCGCGCATCAATCAGGATAACCGCAAGGTCCGCCGTCGATGCGCCAGTAACCATATTGCGGGTATATTGTTCATGCCCCGGGCAATCGGCGACGATGAATTTGCGTTTCTCTGTGGCGAAGAAGCGATAGGCGACGTCAATCGTAATGCCCTGTTCGCGTTCGGCAGCGAGCCCATCAACCAGCAAGGCAAAGTCAATGTCCTGACCTTGGGTGCCCATGCGCTTGGAATCGGACTCCAGCGTCGCCAGCTGATCTTCAAAGATCATTTTTGAATCGTACAGCAGCCTGCCGATCAGTGTGGACTTGCCATCATCGACCGAACCGCATGTTATGAAGCGCAGCAGCGATTTGTGCTGATGCACATCCAAATAGGCATCGATATCCGACGCAATGAGATCGTCGGTTTTATAAATGACCGGACTGTCTGGGGAAGCAGTCATTAGAAATATCCTTCCTGCTTCTTCTTTTCCATGCTTGCGGCCTGATCATGGTCAATCGCCCGGCCTTGGCGTTCGGAGGTGGTGGTCAGCAGCATTTCTTGAATGACTTCGGGTAATGTCGATGCCGTGCTTTCGACCGCACCCGTCAGCGGGTAACAGCCCAGCGTTCGGAACCGGATGGACCGTTCCACCGGCACTTCGCCATCTTGTAATGGAAAGCGTTCATCATCAATCATCAGCAGCATGCCATCGCGTGTTACCGTCGGGCGCGGCGCGCTGAAATAGAGCGGCACAATCTCAATATTTTCGAGATGGATATACTGCCAGATGTCCAGCTCCGTCCAGTTTGAGATGGGAAATACCCGGATGCTCTCGGACTTTGCCTTGCGGGCATTATAAAGATTCCAAAGCTCAGGGCGCTGGTTCTTGGGGTCCCAACCATGCGTCGCTGTCCGGAATGAAAAGATGCGTTCCTTGGCACGGCTTTTTTCTTCATCGCGGCGCGCACCGCCGAATGCGACATCAAAACCATGTGTATCGAGCGCTTGCTTCAAACCCTCTGTCTTCCACAAATCGGTGTGCAGCGATCCATGGTCGAATGGATTAATGCCTCGCGCAATCGCCTCCGGATTTTGGTGAACGATTAATTCCATGCCCGCATCGCGCGCGGCTTTTTCGCGCAACGCATACATCGCCTTAAACTTCCACGTCGTGTCGACATGCAGCAAAGGGAATGGCGGCGGTGAGGGATAAAATGCCTTGCGCGCCAAATGCAGCATAACGGCGCTGTCTTTTCCGACGCTATACAGCATGACGGGCTTTTCCGCTTCGGCCACAACCTCGCGCATGATGTGGATCGCCTCAGCCTCAAGGCGCTCAAGATGGGTCAGCGTTTTCGTCATAGTCTGGTCACTTCCTGCAGACGCTACTGTCAGAACTGAACGCCGCGCGCAAACAAGACATTCTTGCACGCTCGATTATCTCTGTTTCAAGATATATTTAGCAAGTCACAAGCGCTTTTCCTTTGCGCAGATTGTGATGTTCGGATTGTGTGCAACAAAAGCCAAAGGCAACGGCCGCTCCATTTGCCTTTTCCGGTCGATAGACGGGCATAGGCGGGACCGAGATGTTTGACAGTGCGCCCAATATTGCGCCAATGTGCGAAGTGGGCGTCTAACATTATCGATGATGGGCAATTATCCAAAGTTGCTTTGCGCAGGGGGAACAAAAATGGCCGAAAAGAAATTTGATATCATCGTGTACGGGGCCACCAGCTTTGTCGGCCAGATCATCACACGCTACATGCACGAACAGTTCGCCGATGGATCGGTTAAATGGGCCATCGCAGGGCGTTCGCTCAGCAAGCTTAAGCAGGTCCGGGATACAATTGGACTGTCGGGCATGGAGATGATCGTTGCTGATGCTGCGGATGAAGATGCGCTGAAGCAAATGTGTGCGCAGACCACTGTCGTCATGTCAACGGTCGGTCCCTATGCGCTATATGGTGACTTGCTTGTTAAGGTCTGCGCCACCACAGGCACCCATTATTGCGATTTAACAGGTGAGCCGCAGTGGATCCGCAAAATGCAATTGCGGCATGAAGCTGACGCCATCAAAAGCGGTGCGCGGTTTGTGCATTGTTGTGGCTTTGACAGCATCCCGTCCGATCTGGGCGTCCACTTCCTGCAACGCACCGCATTGGAACAATTTGGGCATAGTTGCGACCGGATTAACATGCGGGTTGTCAGCATGAAGGGCGGCGCGTCCGGCGGCACCATCGCGAGCATGATTAACATGGTCAAGGAAGCGGTAAGCGACGCCGATCTGCGACGCGAACTTAAAGACCCGTACAGCCTTTGCCCACAAAATCATGGGTTCACTATCGCGCAGCCCGATGTGCAGATCGCATATGATAATGTCTATGGCGCTTGGATTGCGCCGTTTATCATGGCGGGTATCAACACACGGGTTGTGCATCGGTCAAACGCCCTGAGCCACAACAGCTATGGCATTGAATTCAAGTATGAGGAAGCCGTGGTGACGGGGAAGGGCGGTTCCGGCAAGCGAAAGGCGCGCGCGGCGCATTGGGGCGCCAATGCCCTTATGATCGGTCTGGCCGTGCCCCCAATCCGCTGGCTGCTGGAAACTTTTGTTTTGCCAAAGCCGGGTGAGGGGCCAAGCGAAAAAGCGCAGCTTGAGGGGAATTTTGATATTGTTTTCCTCGGATCAACGGCCAAGGGAGAAACGATCCGTTGCCGCGTTACGGGAGACAGAGATCCAGGCTATGGATCAACGGCAAAGATGCTGTCTCAAGCTGCTGCCTGCCTTGCCAAAGACGTGCCTGACGATGTTCCGGGCGGCTTTTGGACGCCAGCAACGATTTTGGGCGACAAGTTGATCAAACGGCTTGAGGCGCATGCGGGCCTCACGTTCGAAAGACTGCCTTAGTCTGACAGCGTGAGCGTCTAGCTGGTGCCTGATGCGATAGGCACGCGCGATGCGTGGGGCCTATTCGCCTGCGGCCAATAAATCCGCGCGACGCGCCCCATGGAGCACCAGTAAATGTCGTTGTTCCAACCGGGCGATGGAAAGACGACGCCTTGCGTTATCCCACCGACGACAGCCCGCGCGCGCATGTCGCCTGTCTCAATGTCTAGAATGATGACCGCTTCGGATCGGCGGTCATAGTCATTGGTGACGATTAGCCCTCGGTCAGGATCAAGCAACATATGGCTGGCACAGCCAATCGGCGTGCGCTGCCAAAGCATCTCCATGCCGGCGTCACCATAGCGCCAGGCCGTCATGTGCCTGTTTGCGGAATCATAGCCAATCACAATCTTGCGCGACGGATCGACCAGTGGAGGATTGGTGATGCTGCCGCCCGCGCGTCCGCAGATTTCATGGGCTTCGACATCGGCGCTGTTGGCGAGTGACACGCGGATCAGGCGATTGGCGCCCGGGTTGACCCCGCGGCCAATCATGTTGATGGCGTAACGGTGCCTGCCATTGTCCATGAACCACGCATTCTCGCCATCAATCACGGCATCCCAGCCATAGCTGTTGGTGCTATCCGACAGATAGGCATGTCGCCAATCAGCGTCGCGAACGAGGGTTTTCCCATCCCAGTGAAAGCGCATAATTGATGCGGTCCCGACCACATAAACTGTTCCGCCGACCGCGCTCAGGCGGGCAATGGATGGCTCTGGACATTGCACAGCTTCGGTTACCGGTTGCAACGACACCGGATCGAGCACCAACAGTCGTGCGGGCACGCGGTCGGAAATCTGCTTGGTGACGATCAATCCATTATCAAGCACAACGAAGCTGTTATAGGCGAGGGGCTCCGGCAATTGGCGTGCTGCCTTGATCCGGCATTCGCGATCAAGGCGGTGGATCCAGCGACCGTAGACGACAATGATGTCACCATTGGCGTGGATCGCCATTCCGCCCGGCCACATCGGTCCGCCCGGAAGCTTTGGCGATCGCGCAAGCGGTTTCAGCGTTTCAGGATCAATCCGTTCGACCCGCGCTGCCGTTGGGAGCCCAAGTCTAGACCGAATTGCGCTGTGCGTCAGCAAGTAGACCTCGCCAGGCGCACCCAACACGGTCATCGTCGTCATGCTGGTTTTGCGCGCGGTGCAGCGGGGTGCGATGCCATCGTCAAGCGCAAGGCGGCACTGCGGCGGCAAAGCCTGCAAACGCATCGGCCCACCATCCTCCGCGGGCCACGGACTGTGCAGATATCCGCTCATCCAGGCCCCAACATTATCTTGTGGTTTGTGCGCATAACCGTTTATTCCCATTGGACTTGCCATTCTGTTTGGCGCAACATAATGACATTATCAATGTCATATTATGGCAAGGCAACGCTTCACGCGGCACCTTCGCTAACTTTGGGGAGTTCAAAACATGAAAAGAACAATGCAAATTCTAGTCGGAATGGTCGGACTGTTAAACTTCCTGATTGGTTTGGGCTTTCTGTTCAATCCGTCGAAAATGGCAACCGAATTTGCGCTTTCTCCGTTGGGGACGCAGGGAATGGCGACGATGCGTGCCGACTTTCCGGCGTTCTTCCTCACCGGAGCTATCTTTTCGCTGATCGGTGCCTGGCGCGCAGACCGCACGCCTTTGATGGTGCCCCTGATGCTGCTGACATTTGCACTGCTCGGGCGCTTCGTGAGCATCGCATTGGACGGGACCGCTCCGACCACAGTTCCACCAATGATTATTGAAGCAGCTATGATCGGGCTGCTGGGGCTTGCGTATCGCACTTTTGGAAAGCAGGCGAACTGATACCTCGCGAAGTTAGCGCCGGGAGGCATTTGCAAGTTGCCGCATCGACATGAGGATCGGCGCAATCGAGAGGAAGCCGAAATGTTTCAAAGCACCCTCTCGAAATGGCGCTACCATGCGTCCGACGGTGTTACGTGTGCCGGATGCCAACGTGATGGCAAGCGCCACCATATTGACAATGAGTAAACCGTAGTTTGATCCTGACTAGTTGGGTGCAATGTTGGGCCGTGCGGAAATCTCGATTTTGGCATGCAATTATCAACGCAAACATTTAGCGGGTTGTCGCACAAGCGCTTTTAAATAAAACCAAGCCGGTGCCAGGCTGACTGAGTTGTCTGATCCGGACGAAAGATTAGGACTTGGCCATTCGCGGCCGGCATAGCATCGTAGTGTAAATGGGGAGCTAAAATGAACTTTGACAGACGTGGCATGCTTGCCGGGATTGGCGCACTGCCTTTGACATCTGTCGCTGCGAAAGCCTTTGCCCGAGAACCCGTCACTGTGTTTGAAGGCAATTTCGTCACCATGGAACCCTCGTTGCCCGAAGCGCGCTTTGTCGCGGTTTCGGGTGGCATGATATTGGGCCTTGCAGATAGTGTCACTGCGTTGACGCCGTGGACTACGGACCGCGAGACGACGCTGGATCGGCGTTTTGCCGGGAAAACAGTGTTTCCAGGACTGATCGATCCGCACATTCATCCGATGCAATCGGCGGTGATGCTCAACATACCCTTTATCGCACCCGATGACTGGGCGTTGCCGCGCGCCAACTCCGCAGGGGTGCGCACGGCGGAGGGATACCGGGAACGGCTGCGCGCTTTGCTCGCCAAGGATGCGTCCCGCCCACTGATTACGTGGGGCTATCATGAATTATTCCACGGTGCGCTCGACCGAAGCATGCTGGATGAAATGGCGCCTAATCGGCCGGTCGTCGTCTGGCAACGCAGTTTTCATGAGGTTATCGTCAACAGCTCCATGCTCCGTGAATGGGGCCTTGCGGACGAAGCCGCGTTTAATGCTGCACTCGCCGCCGTGAAGGCAGACCCGGCGCATTTCCATTTTGGGCGCGGACTGTTAAGCGAAACGGCGCTGCCCTTGGCACTTGCCAAAATGCGTCCGGTGATCCTTGCACCCGACAAGATAAGGGCAGGCATGGCCGACCTGCGCATGTTGATGCTGCGCCACGGCGTGACGACGACCGCCGACATGGCAACGGGCATATTTGCCGGCTTTGACGTTGAGGCAGGGTTGATCCGCAGTGCGTTCGAAGCACCCGGCTGTGCCGCGCGGATTGATCTGGTCCCTATGGCCAATGAACTCGACAAGGTTAGCGATCTTGACGCTTGGCACACAGCGGCGCGGGGCCGTGTGGAGGGGGATCATGTCCGCCTGCCGCGTAGGGTAAAGCTGTTCGCCGACGGCGCATATTTCGGGCAGAATATGCGTATGAACCCGCCGGGCTATACCGACGGACATTTGGGCAAGTGGATCACCGAACCGACCGACTTCACCCGTCAGGTGCGGCGCTATTGGGAAGCGGGGTTCAGCCTGCATATTCACGTCAACGGCGATGAAGGGCTTGATGTTGTCCTTAACACGCTCGAGCCCGTGATTACTGGCCAGCGCAGTGCGCGACAGACCGTTACGCTTGAACATCTTGGTTATTCGACGGAGGCACAGAATCGCCACATCGCCCGACTGGGAATATCCGTATCAGGCCAGCCCAATTACGTTCGGGTGCTGGGCGACGCTTATGCCACGCATGGCCTTGGCCCCGACCGCGCATCGACAATGGACCGTTTTGGCTCACTCGAACGTTTAGGCGTTCCGCTGGGGCTTCATTCAGACTTCAACATGGCGCCGATTGATCCGTTCTACCTCGCGTGTATTGCCGCAAACCGGATCACGCTGGATGGCCACAGCCTTGCGCCGCAGGAGCGATTAAGTGTTGGCAAAGCGCTTCGCGCGATCACCATTGAGGCCGCGCAAGTGATTGGGCGTGACCATGAAATTGGCTCAATAGCCGCAGGCAAACGGGCCGATTTTGCGGTGCTTGACCGCGATCCGCGCAAAATGGGTGCTGCGGCGCTGCGTGAAACAAAAGTAGAAGCCACTATATATGAAGGACGTGTTTTTAATGCTTGAAGGTAAACGATGAGACCGGCGGCCCGGTAGTTGAAGGTGCCAGCCTTCCAACCGGCTCGCTGAGCAGTTTGGGCAGATCGAGGTTTTGCTCGCTCATAAGACGGCCTATCCGCCTCCGGCGCAGAAGCTGCCATGATAACCGATCAAGCACGATGGCCGCTTAGGCTTTCCGTCAGGGCAAACTGTTCCAATTGGAACGCTGGCGAACGGTGTTGGGCGCCAAAGGCTATTCCCGGGCAAATGTGACTTTTGTGGGGTTTGGGATTGCGCGGACCAGTCCCAAAGCGTTACGGATGAGCTTGCTCATCCGTTTTTAGGGGCAAGCTCAACACAAAGATGAGCAAAGTGCCAATCGAGCAAACCGGCAATGTCCTATCCCAGGCCGACTTAAATGCTGAATTTCCGCGATTTTTGCGCGGGCTTTCCAATCAGAACGCTGATTAAAACGCAGGCTGAAACCCCGCTTTGGGCAG
>Ga0315908_10002060_pt1 | contig 14874 bp, 13 predicted proteins | sample LakEriMetagenome_12_FD_203520 | JGI IMG/M metagenome (GOLD analysis project Ga0315908, IMG submission 203520) | Freshwater fungal communities from buoy surface, Lake Erie, Ohio, United States - Buoy 4 MA124 | ecosystem: Environmental > Aquatic > Freshwater > Lake > Lake biofilm | place: USA... | reverse complement strand
TGCGTCAAAGGCCGGACTGTCCGGACTAACGCAAGTGTTAGCCGTTGAACTCGCACGCAGGGGCATACGGGTTAATCTCGTCATCCCCGGTATGGTCTCGACCGAAATGACGGCGGGTATATCGGCGCGCGCCAAAGCGAGGCTTGTAGAAAGCATTCCACTTGGTCGTGAAGGAACGGCTGAGGAGCTGGCGAATGTCGTATGGTGGGTTGCAGGATCGCCATATATGACTGGCTCAACGATCTCCAACGATGGCGGCTTGCTGTGCAGGCTGTGAGCGATCCGGCTGAGCTGTTTTGCACTTGGTTGGAAGGGAATGCGGAATTCACCGAAGTGCGCATTGCGCGCCGCCTTGCGGGCGGAAACGCAAATGTTACAAGCCTCGTCGAAACGGCAACTGGTCCGTTGGTGCTACGTCATCCGCCCACCAATACGGTATCTGACCTTGCCGGTGCCGGCATTGCTCGAGAATTTCGCTTCATTTCCGCCATCTCAGGCAATGCGCCGGTTGCCGAACCCATATTATTTTGTGAAGATGCGGAAATATTAGGTGCCCCATTTTCCCTCACGCGTTTCGTGCAGGGAACAGCGATTACTGACGTTTTGCCGCCCGCTTATTCAAACAATATTGAAACTATTGATGCTATTGGCATTGCATTGATAGACGCCCTCGCAAAGGTACACGCGATTACACCCGTTCCTGAAGGGTTGGGGGATGTAAAGAAGGCGCGGAACTTTGTTGTTCGCCAGATTGAGCGATGGCGTGCGGTGCGATTAGCTTCCAAAGTCCGAGATCTGCCACTGATCGAAGCGCTCGGAACTTGGCTCGCTGACAACGCTCCAGAGCCAGAGACGGCGCGGATCGTGCACTGCGACTATCATCTCGACAATGTGTTGATGGACCCGATAGAACCAAAAGTTAGGGCAATACTTGATTGGGAAATGGCAACGCTAGCCGATCCACTTGTTGATGTGGGGCTCGTGACGGCAATGTGGAATCGCGATGAAAGTCTGCCCCTCGGCTTCGCGTTTGTGCAGCGCGTGTCAAATGTTCACGGAGCCATTGAAGGCGGTGAATTGGCGCAGCGCTGGTCAAATTCAACAGGGCTTTCCATTGAGCATCTTCATTATTTTCAAGCTTTTGCACTATGGCGTCTCGCCGTGATCGTCGAGGGCGCTTACGTATTGTTCCGCAATGGTCAAGTAGACGGACCTTATGAACGTGGTCTTGAGCATGATGTGCCGGCATTACTTGATGCCGCTCAGCGCATTGCTCAGATAAAGGGTATGGCATGATGGACGCCACAATGATGCACGAACCGCTCGGTACCGCTGCAATTTTTGTCCACGGTGAACGCATTCATGCTTCTAGCCGCATTGGCCTATTTGACGGCGCGCAGATGAATTGGCGTAGCTATGCCGAGACAGCAAATCGCGCGCGTTGCCTTGCGTCCGCGTTACGGTTGGCGGGCGTGGATAAAAATACGCGTGTTGCTACATTAAGCTGGAATGATTTTGCCCATTTCGAAGCGTATCTTGCGGTGCCAGCGATGGGGGCTGTGCTCCATACACTCAACCTGCGGCTTCACCCAGATCAGTTGCGCTACATCATGGCGGATGCTGACGATGCCTTTCTGATTGCCGACGGCGATCTGCTTGCTGGCCTCTTGCCTCAGATCAATTCGCTTGAAGCTCTGAAACACATCATCGTTACCGGCAATGTCGCCGGGCTCACGGAAATTAAAAAGCCATGGACGCTCTACGAGGACTTCATTGCCGATTGTGAGCCGATTGTCGAATTCCCGGATGTTGAAGAGACCGCTGCCGCCGCTACCTGTTATACGTCCGGAACAACGGGCAACCCCAAAGGTGTCGTGTATTCGCATCGCACGATATACCTGCATAGTCTCGCATCTATGGCCACAAACGCCTTTGCTTTAGGCGATAGCGATAAAATTTTACTCATGCCGCCTATGTTCCATGCAAATGCTTGGGGACTGCCGTACTCGGGCTGGCTCGCAGGCGCAGACTTCGTGTTGCCTGGCCCCCACCTGCAGCCGGAAGCGATCCGCCGGATGATCCGCGCAACAGCGCCGACATTCACTGCCACTGTGCCTACTATCTTGAACGATCTGCTCCGCGCAGATTCCAAAGACCCGATCGATATGGGAAGTTTTCGCGTCATCGTAGTGGGTGGATCAGCAGTTTCCGAGGCTCTAATCGCCGAGGTTGAGCGAAGCTGGAATGTGCCGCTTATCCAAGGTTGGGGAATGACGGAAACAAGCCCGCTTTGCGTTCTGTCTCATCCGCCAGCCGACACATCGAACGAAGAGGCACGCCGTTTGCGCGCCAAAAGCGGACGACCTGTCGCAGGTATGCGCGTACGGTTGGTCGACGACGATGGTAGGCGGCTCAGCGAAGACGGCAAAACCATCGGGCGCTTGCAATTACGGGGTGCATGGGTTGCGCGCGGATATCACGGCGTGGGTTCGGATGGCGTGTTAACCGAGGACGAATGGCTTGACACTGGCGATGCCGGCACGATTGATGAGCGGGGATATGTGCAGGTAACAGACCGGTTGAAGGATTTGATAAAATCGGGCGGTGAGTGGATTCCTTCCGCCGAACTCGAAAATCATGTTTCGAGCCTTTCCGGTGTTGATCTAGCTGCGGTTATAGCAGTCGCAGACCCGCGTTGGGAAGAGAGGCCCCTGGCGATCGTTACAACGTTAGATGGCGCAACGCCTGATTTCGTTGCCTTGCGACACGCTTTGCAAGGTCGCGTTGCACGTTTTTGGATACCCGAATACTGGACGCATGTGGATAAATTACCGTTGACCAGTGTTGGCAAGATTGACAAGCAGGCACTGCGCCAGGCGGTTGCGACCGAAAAGATTAAAATTGTGAAAGTTGACCAGTAGTCATGAACGCACCAATCAAGGTGAAGGGTAAGGCTTCTCTTCGCGAGGTGACGGAATTTCAACAAGCCGTACCGACTAAGGCGCGAGTCAAGCCACGCGCTCAACGACGCACGCAAGCGGAACGCACTGCGCTTTCCGATGCGCGGATGTTCGACGCGGCAATGCAGTTGATAGTTGAACAAGGTACACACGCAACGACGCTCAAGGCCGTTGGCGAACGTGCCGGATATTCTCGAGGTTTGGCGTCTAGCCGCTTCGGTTCGAAGGACGCGCTTTTCGGTCAGCTTGTTCTGCATTTCAATACCAGCTGGACACAGGAACTCGCTAACAAAGTGGGAACAAGAGGTGGCGCACATGCCTGCCTAGCCGCTTTACATGCTGTGGAAGATTTTCTCTCAAGCCACTCAACATATATGCAGGCCATGTATATCTTGTGGTTTGAGTCTATCAGTACGCACAATGACGTCCGTGATCATCTTGCGGCATATCATCAAATTTATCGCGATGACGTCGCCCATTGGGTCGAAGAAGGTATCTCAGGCGGTGAAATTGATGCCGATGTAGATGCAGAATGCTACGCATTTGGCTTTTGCAGTTTCATATTCGGGACGGTCTATCAATGGCTTGTTGCACCAAATAATCTCGACCTTCCCAAGCAGTTTGAAGCGTTTCGCCGACTGACCCTGAAGGCATTTAAAATAGATTAGTTTTCTTCAATAATTTTTCTTCAAAAACATATATATATCAATGGTTTAATACCTAATATTTGTGCTTGATTTTTCATTTGCTAGACGCTAGCAAATAAGCGGTAAAAATGTCGTGGGCGGCACCCGATATTGTGGGAGGGTTTGCTTGGCAAAAGTTGTCAATTCGCTAATGCTAAGAAGTTTGGCGCGCCAGTGCATCGCTGCAGTGACGGGTTCTGGCGCTGTCGTATGGATTGCTGATGGCGAAGCAGTTGGACCGTCCCGCATATGACTGGTCCGGCTATCCATGACGTGAATTTGAAGCTGCCGGTTCTTCATGGTGTCCGCGTGATCGAATTGGCCGGAATCGGCCCTGCTCCGTTTTGCGGCATGATGCTGGCCGATCATGGTGCCGAAGTAATACGTATAGATCGGCCTGGGGCCAATGTGGAGGAACAGGAATGCGATGTTCTGCTGCGTTCGCGGCGTACAATCACGCTTGACCTGAAGGATCCCGCATCAATTGAGGTTGTCGCTCGGCTCGCCGAAACAGCCGATGGATTTATTGAGGGTTTTAGACCCGGAGTGGCAGAGCGTTTAGGCTTAGGACCCGATGTTCTACTGAAACGTAACCCCGCCTTAGTATATGGGCGTATGACTGGTTGGGGTCAGGATGGGCCGCTTTCCAATGCCGCAGGACATGATCTCAATTATATATCCATCAACGGGTGCCTCGCGGCGCTGGGTCAGGATGGAAAGCCGCCAATGCCGCCGCTGAACCTGATCGGCGACTATGGTGGTGGCGGTATGATGCTCGCCTTTGGTTTCGTTTCGGCTCTGTTGGCTGCTCGGCAAAGCGGTCATGGCCGCGTTATCGACTGCAGCATGGCAGAAGGGTCCGCAGCATTAATGGCGGGGATGTGGTCTCTTAAACACAGCGCCATGTGGGAAAAAGAACCTGGCCAGAACCTCCTTGATGGCGGTGCACCTTTTTATTCCAGCTATGCGTGTGCAGATGGCGAACTCATTACCATTGGAGCTATCGAGCCACAATTTTATGCACGCTTGATCGAAGCACTCGAACTTGACAACGACCCGCTGTTTGCGGCGCAGCGGAATGAGGAAAATTGGCCCGCTATGAAGGTCCGCTTGGGCGAGATTTTTGCATCGGCACCTCGGCAGGTTTGGACAAATCTGCTGCAACACCGCGACTGTTGCTACACCGAAGTTGTTTCGATGGCTGATGCGCCAGAGCATGATCACAATCGTGCTAGGGGAAGCTACCTGGAATCCGACGGCCTCATGCAGCCGCATCCAGCCCCCAGATTTGCCGACACAAAAGTCGTTCTGCCTAAGATGTGGCAGCGCGATGCCGATCGGGAGGATATTCTTGCTGAGTTAGGAATGGCTGACCCTTATCGGGTAAAACAGACACATTAAGAGAGAATAACGGGCACTAACTAAGGTGCCGTTGGATAATTGGAGAAGATGATGACTATAGGCACTGCAGACGCAAGCGTTGCGCTCAAAAATCGTAATGACGCACCAAAACTCGACTATGACGCGATTGTCATAGGTGCCGGTTTTGCTGGACTAGCCCTCATCCATTATCTGCGAAAATTGGATCTGAGTGTGCGCGTGTTCGACCGCGCTTCAGATGTTGGCGGTACATGGGCGTGGAACCACTATCCCGGTGCGGCTACCGACAGTGAAAGCTATTATTATTGCCTTACCTTCTCTCCAGAACTGCTGCAGGAATGGTCCTGGACGAAGCGTTATCCGGGTCGGGAAGAGACACAGAGCTATATGCGGTTCGTCGCCGATAAATGCGATATGTGGCCTCACATTCAGCTTAACACAGAGATTGTGGAAGCGAAGTATCTGGAAGATCAGGGCCATTGGCAGGTTACGACCGGCGATGGCAGTGTCTTCACCTGCAAATATTTCATCAGTGGCATGGGGATGATTTCCGAGCCGATGATTCCGAAGATCGCAGGGATGAGTACATTCAAAGGTCCGATCTTCCATTCTTCCCGCTGGCCGAGCGAAGGCTTGGATTACGCAAATAAGAAAGTCGGGATTATCGGTGCAGGCGCGACAACGGTGCAAATGCTTCCAGTCGTCGCAGAAACCGCAGGAAGCGTGACGGTATTCCAACGCACGGCAAATTATATATTGCCCGCAATGCAAAAGCCGATGACGCCCGAATGGGAAAAGGAAATCAAAAGCAACTACGCAGATATTGTCGCAAAGTGTCGCAACCACGTGTTCGGAATGGCTTTCGACAGCCCGGTAGGTCGCAATGTAATCGACACCCCGCCAGAAGAGCGGGAGCGCATTTTTGAAGAGAATTGGACGGGCAGCTTCCGGTGGGTTTTTGAGACTTTTGACGATCTTCTGGCCAGTCCGGAAGCCAACCGGATGGCAGGCGACTTTATCGGCAAAAAAATGAAGGAGCGCATCAAAGATCCGGAACTAGCCAAATTGCTTGTACCCAATTTTGATGATTACCCTCTTTTCGCAAAGCGCCCTCCGCTTGACCATGGGTATTTGGAAGCATTCAGCAGAGACAATGTGCAACTCGTGGACATTAAAAACCATGAACCCATAGTCGAGATCACAGAGACTGGCGTGCGTACGACCCGGAATGAATTTGAATTTGACATCATCGTATTGGCGACCGGATTTAAGGCGTACACGGGCGCGTTGGAGGCTTTCCCGATCCGCGGGTTGGGGGGCCAAACATTGAGCCAAAAGTGGCAGTCCCAATCGAGCAGCATCATGGGTGTGTGCGTCACCGGTTTCCCCAATATGTTCGTGGTTACTGGTCCCCAGGCACCCTTTGCTAACCTTCCGACATCCATTGAGCAGAATGCAATTTGGATTTCGCGTTGCATCGATAAAATGGAGCGCGAAGGTTTGGACGTTTTCGAGCCGCAGGAACAAGCGGAGCTTGAATGGACCGCCGCGACCAGCGATATTCACCAGCAGACCCTTATGGCCAATGGTGACAAGGTTAATTCCTGGATGATGGGTGCCAACCGAGACGACAAAGGCGCACGTGTTCTAATTTACTTTGGCGGTGCAGGTGCCTATTATGACGCACTGGATCAGTCAGCTGCCGACGGATTTCCGCAACTGAGCTTCAAAAAATTGTCATAGGCTGCGGGCATTCGACATTACATGAGATTAACCACATCCATACGTCGTAAAGATGTCGGGAATGGCAACAAGGATATCAACAAATGCGGCTAGAAAATAAAGTAGCGGTCATCACCGGCGGAGCAATGGGTATCGGTGCGGCAACGGCGAGCCGATTTATCAAAGAGGGCTGCAAGGTCGTTATAGGCGATATACAACGTGGCCCGGGCGAAGCTTTCGCCGCGCAGTTTGGTGACCAGGCTGCTTTTGCTGTATGTGATGTGACAAAAGAAGACGATGTCGCGGCGCTTGTTGATCTTGCCATCAGTCGGTTTGGCAAGCTGGATATTATGTTCAACAATGCTGGCATTGTGGGAGCAGTCGGGCCGATCGACACGACCCCGGCCAACGAATGGGACGCCTCGCTTGCTGTTCTGATCAATGGCGTGTTTTTTGGCATGAAGCACGCAGCACGTGTTATGAAACCCGCGGAATGCGGCAGCATCATTAGCATGGCCAGCACCGCCGGTTTGATGGGCGGCCTTGGGCCACACGCCTATGCAGCCGGAAAGCATGCTGTTGTTGGGATGACCAAGAACGTCGCTGCTGAGCTCTGCCATGTAGGAATTCGCGTCAATGCAATTGCCGCGGCGAGCATGGCGACCCCTATGGTCGCAAATGTTCTAACCGGCGATCCCAGCAATATTGAGGAAGCCAAACGCATCTTAGCTGAAGTCTCGCCATTGCATGGTCGGCCAGGTTTAGCCGAAGACGTGGCTAACGCTGCTCTATGGCTCGCAAGCGATGAGTCCGGTTATACAACTGGCCATACGCTGACCACGGATGCCGGGACCACCATTGGCGCGACCTCTGCAAAACCGAACTTTAGCGAGTATCAGCCAATGATCGGCGAGGCGGTGATGAAGACGAGCTGAAAGCGGTCGCGCGGGCGTCGGGGTACTCGACGCCTTTCGCTGCTTCAATGGATGTTGGCTCAGTACGCTGCATCGTCCGGGCAGCTCATTCAGACGTTCCGAGGACTGCGAAAGCCTCAGCGGTGATTGCGACTGCCCAGCAACACGCGTTGGCTTCTTCCGAGATCCGCACGCGACATTAAGTGCCCTCCTAAGGCAGGCCAAGCCGGACATAAATGCCAAAGCTACGCCTTTGTTGGACCAATATCTGGTATGGATTTAATCATGACTTTCAGATAAGCGAACGCGAGACGTTGTTAGAGACTTTTTTGAAAAGCAGTTGAGTATGAGTGATGCACCACAACAGTTAAATGCGCCTGAGCCAGGTAAGGATAAATTTGTAAGTACAAATGGGCTGTTGAGTGATGAGTTGCTTTCCTGCATCGGCCGAACGTCGGCGCCCCGGACCGAAATTGCCTCTCGGCGGGAAATACGTAAATATTCCATTGCAACGGGCTGGAAGAAAAAAGAATATCTGAATGGCGATGAAGCGCCCCCTTTATTTCATCTCGCTTTGTTCTGGGACATGGTCGAGCTTGACAAGCTGACGCCTGACGGCGTTTCAATCGATGAATTGCTTCCCAAATTTCCACTAGAAAAAGCAATGGCCGGTGGCCTCAGCATCGATTATTTCAGACCTATCATGGCAGAGGATGTTCTGGTTGCCACCCGCACCCTGACCAATATCTATGAAAAATCTGGCTCGCAGGGGCCAATCATTTTTTATGAAGTTATCATGCGCGTGGAAACGGCCGCTGGCGAACTTGTCCTCACTGAAAAAACAACACGGCTCTTGCGATAATGACCACAACGAAAATAACAAATCTAAAGCCAGGCGACGCCTTACCCGGCCGTGCTTACGCGCCAGATAATGTCCAGAATTTCATGTATAGCGCAGCTCTTTGGAATGCCCATCGCATCCATTTCGATATGCCTTACGCTACCGAAGTCGAGGGTTATCCGGGCATTGTGATGTCGGGGCCGATGCTTGGCGACTGGCTGACCCAATGTGTCATAGAATGGCTGGATGGTGCGGGCCAAATGACGCAGCTTGAATATTCGAACCGCAAAGCCGCATATATCGGCGAGACAGTGACCTCAGGCGGGCGGGTGCTTTCGGTGGATCATGACACGGGTTCCGCAAGACTTGAAATCTTCATCAAGAATGAAGCCGGTGACGTGATCGTTCCGGGCACTGCCGTCGTTGCCATCAATAAGGCCTGATCGGAAACAATCATGGATAACTTGCGGGGAAAAGTCGCCATTGTTGGCGCTGCGGATACCCAGGTGGGAAAGCTTCCCCAATTCAGCCCCACCGGCTTGTGTATCGATGCGGCGCGGCGCGCTATGGCAGATGCCAATATCACAAAAGACCAGATCGATGGGCTAATCACCTGTAATTCGATGGCCGAACCCTATATGTATCACGCCGAAGCAATGGCCGAATATATGCAAATATTCCCGCGCTATTGCATGAGCGTGGGTGCTGGCGGCAGCACGACCTTTTCGATCCTGCATCATGCAGCAGCGGCGATCGTCAGTGGCATGTGCAATACCGTCCTGATCACGATGGCCGACAGTTTGCGTAGCGGCCTGACACGCGATCAGGCTATGAAAATGCAGTCGTCGGCTGGCCATTCTCAGTTTGAAATTCCCTTCGGCCCCACGGTCCCCGCTTTTTACGCCCTCATCGCCCGTGCCCATATGCACAAATATGGCACGACCGCCGAACAGTTTGCCGCGATCGCCGTCGCCTGCCGCAAACATGCCTGCCTCAACCCGGCTGCTGAAATGCGCACCCCTATCACCATCGACGATGTCATGAATTCACGTATTATTGCCGACCCCTTACACCTGCTCGACTGCTCGCTCGTGTCGGACGGTGGATCAGCGATCATCATGACCTCGGCTGATAGAGCAGCAGATTTCCCGAATGCCCCGGTGTATATCCTCGGCGTGGGCGAAGGGCATGGCCATGAACATATCAGCCAAGCACAAAGCCTGACCACATCCTTCGCTGTGGAATCGGGCCGTCGGGCTTATGCCATGGCGGGCCTCAAGCCGAGCGACATGGACTTTGCCCAATTGTACGATTGTTTCACACCCACGGTGCTCGTGGAGCTTGAAGATCTAGGCTTTTGCAAAAAGGGTGAAGGCGGCGCATTTGTGGAAAATGGCAATATTGAACTGGGTGGTATGCTGCCGGTCAATACCCATGGCGGGCTTTTGTCGCATTGCCATCCGGGTAATCCGGGGTCGATGTTTGCACTTACCGAAACCGTGACTCAGCTTCGTGGCAACGCGGGCGCCCGCCAAGTCAAGGATGCCAAAGTCGCGATTGTGCATGGCCAAGGCGGGATCATGTCCAGTCATACCACAGTTATCCTTGCAGGGGAGCGGCACTGATGACGGGCCAGACGGACAAATTTCTCCCCTGCCCAACTCCAGAATCCGCGCCATTCTGGCAGGGCTGTCGCGATCATAAGCTATTGCTGCAATATTGTGCGGCCTGCGGCACGCATCAATTTTATCCGCGCATTATCTGTGCAAACTGCATGTCCGATCAACTTGAATGGCGCGAAGCCAGCGGGCGCGGTACTGTGGAAACCTATACTATCGTCACGCGCGCGGTGTCGGACGCATATGCCGCAGATGCCCCCTATGTCATTGCCCTCATCACGCTTGATGAAGGGCCGCGAATGATGAGCAATGTCATCGGCTGCGACGTCGAAAGCGTAAAATGCGGTGTCGCCGTCGAAGTGGTTTTCGAACAATGGTCGGCGGAAATCACTATGCCCAAATTCCGACCTGTCACAGGTCAGACCGCAAGCTAGGCTTGAATTGGGGGCCTGTATACTGGCCTCATAGACCAACTTGGTTCGCCGCGCGTCACATCGCGCGTTCAGTTTGTTTCGGCAAGCCGATCCGCGTCAGTAAAAGCCCGCACCATGGCTGCAGCAACAACATCGTCAGGCCCGAAGGTACCCGCCACGCGCACTGCGCCAATGTCTGTCACGCCGATAAAGCCCAACCATGCCTTCAAATATGCGAGTTGAAAATCCAGCCCGTCAATTTCGGGCAGGCTGCCAAAGGGCATGGCGCTGGCAGCAACGATTATCGCCCGCCTCCCCTGGGCCAACCCCTCGACATTGCCAATGCTATCGTTACGGAATGTCAGTCCCGGCTGGGTCAAGATATCAATATATTGTTTCAACCGATACGGGATGCCGAAATTCCACATCGGTGTGGCTATCAAATAGCCATCAAATGACAAGAATTGATCAGTCCATTTCTTCAGATCCCGCCATGCGTCTGCCTGCTCGGGATCAACGGCGTTGCCGGCGAGCAAATGATAGCGCCCTGCAACGGCATCTTGATCAAACGCGGGTAAATCTATGTCGAACAAGTCAAGACGCTCGACCAACAATGCTGGATATCGCTCTTTAAGACGCACCAGCAAATGATCGGCAACCATGGCTGATCGCGACCGTTCCTTGCGTGGACTGGCCCCGATATAAAGCAGCCTGTTCATTCAACATCCATGTCGATGTGGATGACACCATCGATTATTTCGACGTCCCAGACATTTATCGGCAATTTCGTTAATGTCCCCATGGCAGAACCATCACGCATGTCGAAGCGGACTCCGTGCGCGGGACAGAAGATATGGAACCCCTTCAATTTGCCGCCTTCGAGGGCCTGCAAGGCATGGCTACACCTGTTCTCGATAGCAAACACGCCGGCTTGCGTGCGGGCGACCAGCACAGACTTTCCATGCAAAGCGAAGGTACGGGTGCCATTTTCGGGAATGTCACAAAGCGGCGCGACAGGAATTTTCACGGTTTCAACGTCCTTGATCAACGCTGGGCTTAATCAGTCGAAAACGCATTTAAATCCCCTCAGAAAATCTGTAATCTTTGGCGATCAGAGATGCCCGAATTGCCTTGAAAAAGCAAACATGATTGTCGTTTTGGGTTAGCGCTCTATACGAGTTTTCAGCACTTTATAAAGGTCATGGGCTATGGATGCAAAGACGACGCGGCGGATCAAAGATAACATCGCATTCGAAGCCGCGCGCACCGAGCCCCCGGCGGGATTTCCTCGGCTGCCCGACATCGCAGCGGCCCGCTATACCGATCCGCAATTTCTTGAATTGGAAAAACAGGGTCTTTGGAAGCGCAGCTGGCTTTATGCTGGCCACGCCAGCCAAGTCGCTGAACCGGGCAGTTGGTTCCTAACGCGCAATACCGGGACGCCCATTCTGATCGTGCGTGATCTGCAAGGTGAATTGCGCGCCTTCTATAACACGTGCCGTCATCGCGGTGGGCCACTTGTCACAGCAGAGGCCGGCCAGGGTCGGGGCTTTGTCTGCGGCTATCACGGCTGGAGCTATACGCTCGATGGTGAGTTGAAATCGGTACGCGACAAGCGCGATTTCGTCGATCTCGACTTTGCCTGTCGGTCGCTGCTGTCCGTCCGCTGTGAAACGCTTGGTGGCTGGATATTTATCAACGAGGACGCTGATGCGTTGGGGTTACGCGAAAGCTTGGGGCCTTTGGAAAGCGAACTTCGGCAATTTGATCTCGACAATCTCATGCTCATCAATTCGCGCAGCTATGACGTTGCCTGTAACGTGAAAGTGCTGCTGGATGTATTCTTGGAAGTGTATCATCTAAAATCGATCCACCAGAACACAGCCGACCGGTTCCTCGACCACCGCGGCATGACTGCTACCCTTTGGCCACATGGCCATTCACGGATGATCACGCCCAATCGTCGGCCAGATTGGACCGATCCCGGCACACGGGGAATGCCGGAAATCCCAAGCGTCACCGAGATACCCCGCATAAACAATGTCAGTTACAACATCTTTCCCAATATCGTGATGCCACCAACGGCAACGGGCATACCCATGCTTGTTTTTTGGCCGCAATCGGCAAACACGATGCGGATTGAATGCCATTGGTTTGGCCCCAAGCTACCAGCAGAAGACCTCAGTCCGCTTTGGGAAACACGGATCAAAAACTTTGAAACGATCCTGCTCGAAGATTTAGGGTTCGCGTCACAGATTCAGGAATCCGTCGAAGGTCCTGGTTTCATAGGCATGCCCCTTAACTATCAAGAACGCCGCATCTATCATTGGCATGAGGAAGCAGATCGGCGAATTGGCCCCGATCGCGTACCAGCAGCCATGCGCGTCGAACAGGTGCTTAACGACTGGGTTGAAAAGCTTTGATGTAAGCATGGCCCATGGCGGCCACGATCACTTGCCGCCCGGTGTGAAGACCATGAGAAGGTTACCCGGCATATGGTAATAAAGACCATAGCCCGAGTTGACGACGACATGGCCATTGGCGACTGCGGCCCCTGGGCCACTCATGCCCCCGCCCCTCGCGGTCTCGCCTGAAACCGTTTTTACAGGTAATGTTGTGTCCACAGTCCATATCGCTTTGCCCGAACGGCCGTCATAGGCCCTAAAGCGACCATCAAGATGCCCCGCGAAGACAAATCCGGTCACAGCGGTAACTGCCGCTGAAATACCGGGATCACAATTTTCCCGATTGCCGCAAACATTATCTGCTTTTGACTTCCAAAATACACGGCCATTTGCAGCATCGATAGCGTGAATACCGGCCCCGCGTAGCTTTGCATTATAAACGCGGCCGTCTTTCGTATCTTCCATGTCGTTGATTGGAACGTAAACAAGACGCCCTTGGGCTGCCATTCCAAAATGAACGCCACCCTGCGTTCCGCCATGGCCAAGGGTCGTTTTCCAGACAGTCTTCCCCGTATCCGGGTCAAGGCCATAGACATCCGCCGATTTCTGCCCTGCAACGATAATGTTTTTTCCGCCACCTATTGGCACAACAAGCACGGAAGCCGCCACATCGAGATCGGGGCCATTTTCCTTGGGGCAATTGTCATTGCCTATCATGCAACCCACATTCCAAGCATCGCCTTTGGTCAGCTGGGTCACCCAAATCCGTTTGCCCGTTTTTGCATTTACGGCAAACACGGCGTCACTATTCCCATCAGCAGGGGAAGAGTAATTCTCTCCCGATCCGAAATAGACACGGTTTGTTGCCGCATCAAAAGTAGGGCTATTCCAAATGGGAGCGCCCGATGGCCCGATGATATCCGTTCCAACTTTGGTCTTGCCATAGCGAACGCCCGGAGCGGTAACACTGTAATGCCGCCAATTGACGGAACCCGACTTGGCATTAAGTGCCACGACCGAACCCCTGAAAGTGCAGCATGCATAATTTGGATCGGCAGCAGCTGTTACTTCAAGTGACGAGACGGGAACGAAGATCTGCCCCCCTCCAATGGTGGGCGTTCCTGTTATCGTTGCGTTTGAATGGTCATCTATTTTCGCTTTCCAAACGAGCTTACCCGTCATCGCATCAAGAGCATACATGCGGGCCAACACATCGCCGAAATATAACCGCTTTGTCTCGGGATCTATAACGACAGCAGTGCGCACTTCAGCGGATGCCCGGAAAGACCAACGCATACAGCCAGTTTCGAGATCGAACGCGTACACTGTGCCGTCTTGGCTTCCCACAAACACCGCTCCCCAGCCGATGGACGGCTGAGACCTCGCCCTTTGGGCTTTTGGATAAGCAAATGCCCATTTCAGCTTTAGCTGCGGGACTTGTTCCTTGGTCAAACTTGCTTGTTGGGCCGACACAAATCTATTGTTATCATGCCCCCAGCCCGTCTTCGCGGGCAGCGATGCCGTGTCAAAACGCGCAAACTGCGCATTGCATGAAACAGGCGGTGCGGGTGCCTTATAATCTGCCAATAATGTGCGGGTCAGATATTCTGCGATCTGCTGACGTTGCAATGCAGAGAGATGAGCGGATTGCTGGCTCATTATCCCGCCATTCATGGCCGCCAGAAGGGCATCTGGCGCCATCATTTCAAGCCATACTTGCTGGGGCGCTTTTGGCACACCGCCATTGTGGCAGGCCGCGCAATTTTCTTGGAAAAGCCCCTTTCCGGGATGCTTCTCTACATCGATGACCGGGCCATCTCGCGACTGCATTTCGTCAGTCGAAGTCATTCTTTCCCCGCCGACCTTGTCAGCAGATGGTTCACTACACCCTGACAAGGCAAGCGACGCAGCTAAAACCAATCCGATCCAACTGC
>Ga0315908_10002058_pt1 | contig 14880 bp, 19 predicted proteins | sample LakEriMetagenome_12_FD_203520 | JGI IMG/M metagenome (GOLD analysis project Ga0315908, IMG submission 203520) | Freshwater fungal communities from buoy surface, Lake Erie, Ohio, United States - Buoy 4 MA124 | ecosystem: Environmental > Aquatic > Freshwater > Lake > Lake biofilm | place: USA... | reverse complement strand
ATCAAAACGACGTACTCCAATTTATAGCACATGAAGAGGGTAGGCTCAGGATTAATAATACTAATAATGGCTATGTATATGATTATTTCTTAAAAGACCATTTAGGTAATACCAGAATGACAATAACAGATGATTATAGCATAGCAACCCACATAATTGATGCAACCAGTTATTATCCATTCGGACTTACAATGGCGGGGATATCGAGTAAGGCTTCTGGGAAATTATCCAATAAATATCAGTTCGGAGGAAAGGAAAAACAATCACAAGAGTTTAGTGACGGCAGTGGTTTGGAGACCTGTGATTTTTTAGCAAGAAATTATGATCCACAGATTGGGCGTTTCCATCAATTGGACCCACTATCTGAAATTAGTAGAAGATGGACACCTTATGTTTATTCTGCAAATAATCCAATTCGGTACAATGACCCGGATGGCATGGTATGGGGTGATGCTGAAAAGGATGGTAAGATTGCTAAACGATTACAAGACCGAATAGCTGAAAGAATTAAAGATGAAAACGGGAATCTTGATAAAGCAAATAAAAGTATTTCTAGCATAAAAGCTAAGATTGACAAGGACGGCACATCTTCAAAATTAGAACGGCAGTTAAAGAATGCTACAGCTGATGCAGCAAGTGCTACTGGTGCAATATCTGAATTAAATGCGTCTTCCGCAGAGCTTACAGAAATGGGAAGTGCTGACACAAAGCAAGTATTTACTTTTAATGAAACTAGTGGAGTTGAGGGTGGCACAGAGAAGAGAGCTGACGGTGTTATTGAAATGAATGTAGTGGGTGATGCAAATGCAGTTCATGAAGCCAAGCATGGATATATCATACATAAAGAGGGTGCAAGAACTAGAGATAATTTTTATTCCCATGAGGTCAGAGCTTATACGGCACAATTTGCATTTGATGCAGCAACTGTACAAAATAATGTCCCTTCATATTGGGGCAATGCTAAAATACCAAGCGACATAACTATTAATTGGATTATTGGTATTCACAATGGTACTGGAGGAGCTGTTGGCGATTTTATATATGCCAGGCAGTTAATGGGTGCTGCATATGAACCTAAATTGATTATGAAGATGCTTGATGGTGAACGAAAAAAATAGAACTATCTATGAAAAAACATGCACTAGTTTTACTGCTCTATCTCTTGCTTGCTTCCTGTTCTAATAAACGGATTTTTATTGGAAAGTATGCATCTAACAATAGTTCATATGGATTAAATATAAAACGTGATTCTACTTTCGATTATAAGTTCTATCAGTTCCATGTTTATGAATACTCAACAGGAAGATGGCATAAAAAATCTCACGGTGATATTATTTTAAATAGCTTTCACAAGGATATTACAATACCTCTTGTGGTGATAGAATCATCGGAGTTAAATAACGAAAATGTAAATAAATTTTTTTTTGAATTTAGAAGTAATAAAATAGCAGCGAAGGATTGCGAATGTGCGATAATAATAAATGATACAGTAAAAGAGATTAGAAGATGTGATTCAATTGCATTAGTTGAAATTAAAATTCCTGTTCATAAGCTTTTTGTTGAAGTCAGAAAATCCCCCCTATTAATGACATCACTACGTTTTTCATTAGAGCCATTGACCACTAAAGTTTATTCTACATATAAAGATTATGGGAATTTTATAAAGTTCAATATCATGGTTAATGATTCCCTATTTTCATACAAGGTATTTGACAATAAAGTAATCAAAGTCAAGAAGGGGGGTATTTATTTTTATGATGAAAAAGGAGTTAAAAAACATTGGATACCGAAGCTAAATGAGTAATATTGAAGCCTTTTTCAATTGAGGGTTTCAATATTTTAGGAAGCGAAAGCTTTTTTAGCTTTTTGCGACTGCAAAAAATCATCCAGTATTTTTTCAACCCATAAAACAGCAAGGGTAGTGGTAATGCTGTTGATATCGACATTAAATTTCCATTCACGGAGTGAATAAAATTATTGATATTCAAAAACTCGGCACATAAGATAATGCACATGTCCTTGACTTCTAAAGATTAGTCTATATCGTTATCGTCCAAAGTCAACAAAAAGCCAGCTCTATAAATATGTTATTTAGATTCACAGAAGTAAGCAATTCTCAGACTTTATATAACCCATTTCTAATTGCATATTTTACAATTCCTATTGAATTTCTCACATCAAGCTCATTTTTGATTTTTATTCTTATGCCATCAATAGTTTTTTTGCTTAAGTACATCTCTTTTGCAATCTCGTCAGAATTTAATTCTTCACATAAAAAATTAATTATCTTAATTTCTTTATCATTAAATGATATTAACTTTTTATAATGGTTTGTGGATCTTTTTGTTTCAATTAAATTTATTATACTACTTTCTACTCTTTTACAATAATAGTCATCGCCATTCATTACTGTATTAATTGCTTTCATTATTTCTTCTCTATCGGCACTTTTTAAAATGTAACCATTGGCGCCGGCATCCATCATTTCCATAATTGAGCTTCTTTCATCATTCATTGTCAATGCAATAACTTTAATATCATTGAAATGTGTAGCTATAAAACTAGTTGCATCTATGCCATTTAAAATTGGCATATTTATATCCATAAGAATTAAATCTGGTTTAACAAATTCAAGTAATTTTAATAAATTATCACCGTTTTCAGCCTCTGCAATTATTTCAAATCTGTTATCTAAGTTTAGCATAGTTTTAAGACCATCTCTAAATAGAGGATGGTCTTCAGCAATAATAATAGTTATTTTATTTTCCATCTGAAATAGGAATTTTAATTAGATATTCTAACCCTTTTCCTTTAGGGCTTATTATTTCGATTATTCCATTTAATATTTCAACTCTGTTAGTAATATTAGTTATTCCATTCCTTTTACTAGAATCTAAATCAACTGAAATACCAACTCCTTCATCTTTAGTTCTTATAAAAAGGTGATTTTTGTTGTGTGCGAAATTTATATCAAGTTTATCAGATGTTGAATGTTTAATTGTGTTGATAATTATCTCTTTTAATATCCAGTAAATTTGCGCTTTTGATTTTTGATCAAATAAGCTATCTATCTCAATATCATCTATATTAGTTGTAGTCTTTATTTCAACCCTACTAAAATTTTCGTATATCATATCCTTTATGGCGTTATTCAAATTATTTTTGTTTAATGCACTTGGGTATATATCATTTGTTATTTTATGTAATGTATTCAATCCCTCACTTACTGCGGTTATTGTTTTCTCTAAAGTGTCACTGTTAAGATTGTCTTTATTTAACGTAGATAGATACATTTTAGTAGTAGATAGTAATGCACCAAATTCATCATGAAGGTCCTTTGAAATACGTCTTCTTTCCTCTCCTCTACCTAAATACTCTGCATTTAGTTTTTCTAAAAAAAGTATTCTATTTTTTTGATATTGCTTGTAAATTAAATATATAAAAAGTATTAAAATAACAAATAGTCCTAATCCTATTATTAAAATGATGATATAAGTTTCTTCCCTTTCTTTATACATACTAAGCTGTAAATAAATAAAATATTTGTAATAAAATTGATAAGCAAGTTTATATTGCTTATTGATTTCATTAGTTTTAAGTTGCCCTCATAGTTATAATATAAAAATTCAAATACTATTCTAAATGAAAAATTAAATAGTATAGTTAAAATTATTAAAATACTAGGTTCTTCAAAAAAAGAGCTCAAGTTTTTATTCAGCTCGTTTGTTATTGTAAATATACATATGATAAATATTATTATTGAACCAAATGTATTGAAGTATTTTTCTGATTCGTATATTTTGTGCAAGAAAATGTTTTCGTAAAGCCAAAATCCAACCACAAAAAAAATTAGTGTTATTGATTTATTTCTTTGACCTCTTAATTGGTGTAAAATTGCATTTAATATTATAAATTCAATAATTAGAAATATATTAACTATACAAGTTGCTAATTCATAATTCTTTGAGTGAATTAATCTATTTGATATGATTTCCGTTAAATAACATCCTATGATGTATATGTAGAAAAATTTGTAATTATTTTCACCAGAGTATATTTTAGCAATACTTATAATTGTTGGAATAAGTCCAATCTGTATAATTATAAAAATTTCGTTACTACTCAAAGTAATTTTTTATTTGTTTCATTATTACCCTCGTCACAAGTAGGTGGACATTTTGTGCTAATTTCAATAACAAATTCATCTTCGTTATTACTACTGCTTGAAATACCTGCATCTTTAATTGTTATTTCATTTCCATTCGAATCTACACCTAAAATGATTGCACATATTTCCAGCTTTTCATTCATACCATAATACAATCTAATTTTAACACAATCTGGTAGATTTAGTAATTCTACAAAAGCATCCGAATCAAAGGTTTCGGTATTTGGTAGTGTTAAGTCACTTGGAAGTACCTTTGATTTATTTTCAAGGTAGGTTTTAACCATTAATTTACCTTCAGATAGGGGCATGAGATTTTTCATAAAATATAATTTTTAGCAATTATACTTATATATTAATTTATAAAATGAGTATAAATACTGATTTTATACTCATTTTGAAACACTTTGTTGTAATAGTGTAAATTTTTCTTTCTCTGTTTTAAGAAGCTCTTCGTACAATCTCTTGTTTTCCTCAACTGCTTCTATATATTTTTCCAGTGGATTAAATGTACATTGGTAGTTAAATGCACTTGTATCATGGAATGTATTAATAAAATTATTCGCTGCATCTTCAGTCATTCTTTCAATAATATCTTTAGAAACATTCATTGCTTTAGCGATATCTATTAAAAACCTTTGATCAACGATTTCTTTTTGCTCCAATTGACTTATTGCCTGCTGTGACATATCCAGTCTTGTTGCAAGTGTTTCTTGCTTCATACCTATAATTTCACGAATTTTTTTGATGTTTTTGCCATGATGGATGTTTTGCATAATCTAGTTTGTATTTAACAAGTAATTAAATGTAAATTACAAGAATGACTTGTGAAAATTACAAATAATTTTAATTTCTCTAAAACTTGATATTTCAATATGAAATCAACTAAGAAAATTGCAAAGTCACCAGATTTAAGAGAATTGTATCATCAGAAAGAAGTGTTAGCTATTCTTAAGCTTTGGTTGTTTTATTCTAGTCAATCAAAAGAAAAACTTGAAACAGAGAAATTCAAGCTATTTCATCTACAACTTTCAAATTTTATCAAAGAAAATTGGTAAATTAGAAATATATTTCCTTTTCACTGATAAATTAAACAGTCTAATCTAAAATTTCATTAAATTGGAAATATATTTCTAATAACTGTATAATTATTAGATAATATCATTAATTTTGATAAAATTAGAAATATATTTCCAATGAATAATCAACTAATTGGCAAAATCATACAAGAACGAAGGGATTATTTGAATTTGACACAAAAAGATGTTGCTGAAATGGCAGGTATCACTTTTAAGTCAATATCTGAAATTGAATTAGGAATCAGAAATCCTACCGTAAACACCCTCATAAGCATTTTAGATGTTTTGGGATTAGAATTAACGGTTCAAATTAAATCAATGATCTAATGAAAGCAGGCGTGTTCAATAATGGCATTTTAGCAGGGGTATTGGAAAAGCTATTAGATGGCAGCTATGTATTTGAATATGATGAGGGGTATTTGCAAAATGATAATAACCCATCTATTAGTTTAACCTTACAGAGGAGCATTAAAAGGCATGAATCTGAAAAGTTATTCGCTTTTTTCTTTGGATTATTATCTGAGGGTATAAATAAGAATATTCAATGTAGGTTATTGAAAATTGATGAGAATGATCATTTTGGTAGATTATTGTTAACTGCACAGGAAGATAATATAGGGTCAATTACAGTAAAAGCTTTATAAGATGAAATGTTTAGGATGTTATAAAAAAATAGAGAAAAATGAATACTGCCTATCATGTAGAAAAAAACTATTTGATGGTAAACGTGTACCTACTGTATTAGATTTTGATAAGCCTAAGGCGGAGAATATGAAAATGTATAACGAGCACTCAAAAAGAATGTCAATTTCTGGAGTGCAATTAAAGTATTCACTAAGACTAAATGGTAATAAACTTGAATTATGTGAAACGAATGGTCAATATATTATAAAGCCAATACCAACAGCAGACCATTTAGAAATGATGGAAGATGCACCAGAGAATGAGCATTTGACCATGCAAATTGCTTCTCAAATTTTTAATATCAAGACCGCACATAATGCTTTAATCTACTTCAAAGACGGCACACCTGCCTATATCACAAAAAGATTTGATGTAAAAGGAGATGGGACTAAATACATACAAGAAGATTTTGCACAAATAACAAATAAGACTAAAGAGACACACGGGGAATCCTATAAATATGAGGGTAGTTATCTCGAAATAGGAAAATTGATAAAAAAACACGTGCCAGCATCAATGATAGCAATTGAAAATTTCTTTAAGATAATTGTGTTTAATTATATTTTTTCAAACGGCGATGCACATTTAAAAAACTTCTCATTAAAAAGAAACGATTTTGGTGAAATGGAGTTATCGCCTTCTTACGATTTAATGAGTACAATTATTCACACACCAGGTGAACGTGATACTGCATTAGATTTGTTCGAGAATGATCACGAATCCGAGTATTATGCTAAATACGGACATTATGGAAGAACGGAGTTTATTGAATTTGCAAAGCGACTTGGTATAGTTGAAGTAAGATATTTAAGAATTATAGAAGAATTTTTCGAAAAAAAAGCACAACTATTTCCGATGATAGAAGGTGCTTTATTATCAAATGCGGCTAAGCAATTTTTGTCAGAAAATTTACAATCTAGACTTAAGCGATTACAGTGATAATTTTGATTACTTATTATCTACATTTAATCTGAGAACATGTTTTTAAGGTTTATACGTGTAATTAGTATAAATACTAAAAATTATGTCATTACCTATATTTTAGTATTTATACTGATATAATATTTCAATTCCGATTTTAAATTTGCTTATTACTAGTAAATATTTAATCCATAAAAATGGACGTGTTAATTTACGACCACTATTTATTTATCTTAAATAATTTTTTATGAAAATTAAAATTGTCATGTTTGCTGCAATTATAGGGTTATCCTTGATATTTTTAGTGTCGTGGGGTATCTCTAATAAAAAGCAACCAGAATATAGGACAGTTTCCTCGAATGGCGAATCAATTGCAGAAAACCTTGAGAGTTTAAAAGCTATTTTAAGTAACTCTGTATATGCTAAGTTTAATAAGCAACAAGATTTTACTATTACAGGGATTACTTATATACAAAATAAATTTTCAAAAGGGGTTATTGCTAATATTGATTTCAAAACAACGTCAGGTTATTATTCAAATGTTGTTTTATTTCAAAATATTCCTTCAACAAAGATTATTTTGGAGGGAAAGGTTTTGGATGATTCATACATGTTGAATAAAGCAATTAAAGTAACCTGTACTGGCCGCGAATGCTGTCAAGTTCATGTCCGGATTGGAGATGACAACAATATTAAAGTTGACTGCACTTGTAGTCCCTGCAGTATTTATGTCGATTAAAAAAAACACTTCATAATTAAACTTAAAAAAATGAAAAAATTTATTCAAACATCAATTTTATTGCTACTTTTTTCTTCTATTGTTTTTATCGCATGTAAGAAAACCGAAACCGGTAATGTGGCAATTGAGTCAGAAAAAGCCTACAGTCTTAAAGCGCCTAATGGTATTCAAATATCAAATAATACAACTGAATTAAAATCTTTAATTGCAAGTAGTGTAAATAGGAAATTCAAAACTGATAATCTTGAATATGACATTTCTAACATTAAATATACTGTAACAAAGAGTGGTGGGGTTATTTCTGATATAGAGTATAAAACTAAGAGTGGAATAGTTACTAATGTTATTTTAATGTTTGATGTAGAAGAAAAAATAGTTTCAAAAGGTGATGTACGAGTGGTAATAGAGGATGAGTATATTAAAAATCATCCTTCTTCGGAAACAGCTATGTTTAGAGTTAGGAAATATGCATGTAGTGGACCCGAATGTTGTAAAGTTCATGCACTTGAGCATCCAGATGGATCTGTCGACGTGGACTGTTCTTGTCCGGGCTGTACGATGACAATAGAATAATTTTGGATAAATAGAATACAAATAAAAAACTAAGTCATAATACTTTATAGTACAAGTTATAAGATTATTTAACATCTAAGTTGTAGTATTATAAGAAACCGAAATGAACTCATTGAATCTGATGAAGTTGGAGCTATTGTCGGGATAATTGAGAGTGCAAGAATTGAAGCTGCTTTAGAGCCTGGCCGAGCCATGCTTTTATGGAGTATAATAACTAATAGCGCTACCATGAATCACTGCAAATTATGACCCCTTCAGAAGTGAATTATGGAATGCTAAAACAAATACTTGAAAATGAGCAGTCTGCATACAAGAGTCACTAAAATGGTAATATTTAATAAAACTAAATTGTCCATATTTTCTGACAATATACATTACCGTCCTTTAAGTCTTTTAGTTTGTTTACAGACATTAACTAATTAAAATAAATAAATATGATAAAACGACATAACCAGCTGTTTTTTATATGTACTTTTTATATATTAGCTTTTGCTTCATGTAAAAAAGATGGAGTACTAGAGGCATCAGACACCAATAGTATTTTACAAAATGATCTAAAATCACTTGTAAGTCAGGTGAAGCTGTGGCACGATTCAACAGTTCGTTCAAAACTAAGCGCAAAGGTTCAAAATGGCATAATAGCATTTAGCGTTAATGAAAATGATATTGTACCTCCTAAAGTTGACTGGGAAAAAGCATTTATAAATTATGATTCAAGTAGTGTAAAGAGTATCACCATCCCAATTTCAATGAATCATAAAAATGGGGAACATATGCAACTTGTAGCAACTAAATCTAAAAATAAATTAAATGGATATTTTATAAAAGTAACTCCTGATAGTAGTTATTTTGCTAAGCAAGATAACATATTTAATTATTCTAATTTTAGTGGATCTGTTACAATATATAGTTTGATGGGTGTTAGATTGAAAAAACAAGACTTTAAAACAAGTGTTGTTTCACAATCAAACAATACTTCTGAAACTGGACTTTCAAATTATACTACACATGGAGATGGATTTAATAGCGCAATAGATTTGTTAGAAGTTACCGTGATATCTACTAAAAGAAAAAAATATCGATTTTATGGATATGATTATGGATACTTTTTAATAGAAGTAGTGAATTATATTGAAAATGATGAATTTGGTAGTGGAATTGTCATTGCTGGAGGAGATGCACCTGCTGGTAAAGTTGATGATATAAAAATAAATATTACAGATCCTTGTATATCAATAGTAATGAATGATATCATATCAAAAGATAAACAAAATGAAGTAATGTCATATATAAATAGTGCATTCGGATTTAATGAAAATTGTAATATGAATTTTAGTAGTGTTAAAAATTTAACCAATAAGCTTGGCGTATTTGTATCGGGTAATACTAGCATAACCCGGTATAAAGACTCATTAATTTTGAATGTTCAAATAAATTCTGACAGTAATAATTCTAAAGAATTTATAGCTGCAACTATTCTGCATGAAATGATTCATGGATATCTTGAGTCACAAAACATCCCACAAAATAAAACAGAAGAGGTTATTGCAGATTCCTTATATATTGGCTGGATGAGCGCTTCGTTGATTTCGTTATTTCCAAATCTATCTCATACTGACGCAAATGCATTAGCTTTGGGTGGATTAGAAGCCACTTCTTATTATAAAAGTTTAAGTACGGATATACAAGAAGCAAGCCGTAATACAAATGGAAGGCATCGAGCGGGTAATGAAGGACAGAAATGTAAATAATACAGTAAATCAAAAGGTATGAAAAAAATTATTCTATTTTCTATTATATTTAATATGAGTTTAAATGGTTTTACTCAGAAAATCCTTTCAATTTCAAATCCTTTAGAAGAAATATTGCAAAACGATTTTGATTCTTCAATTCTTTATTCATATTCTAATCAGGGTTATTATCATAATTATTTAATAATTTCAAAAAAAGATAGTTTAGTTTATTTTTACAGTTATTCTTCTCCGTTTAAAAATAATTTTTATTTTGTAAATAAAGCTCCTTACAATTCAAATATTTATTTAAAATTACTTTCTAATCAAATTGAATTTGAAAATACCGAACCTAATATAAATAGTTATTTTTCATGGGTTGGTACAAAATTATCAAATGAATCTATTTGGAAGGATATTTTAAAATATAAAATATGGAACTTAATCGATGATGCTAAAATTGATCCAGTAGGTTATGTTTGTGATACTGAATCTTCTCATGAACGTACTGAAATTTTTCATTTATTAACCAAAGATAAAATTGTTGAGCTTAAATATTACAACCCTAAGGGCATGAATAAAGATTGTAAATTCAATCAAACAAGAGACGATATTGTCAAGATTGAAGAAATAATTTCTGATTTCTTCAAAAGAAAATATTAATGTAATATACTTCAAACCAAAAAAATATCCCGAAATTCAAAACGGAGTGGCAGATAAATACTAAATGATTTATTGTCAATTTTACTATATGATTTTAGATTAAATTAAAATCAGAAAAATCATTATTATTTATATAATGGAATTTGCGTAGGATATGAGAAACACATCAAAATTTTTGTGATAGTATTAGAATGCTTGAATTACAAAGACGGTTTAAATTTCTATTGCAGCTATAAGATCATATTTTGCGATTGTATTTAATTATTCAAATCAGATGCAATTTCGATCAATTCCATACCAGCAAATGCCTCGATTTCTGAAGTAAAAAAGAGTTATAAAATATTTAGAATTGTAATTAGAAAATTCTAAATATTAATGAAATCTTTTAGGAATATAATCATTCCAGCTAATTTTATCTCTTGGGCTTTTATCCCCAGTAATATTTTTTGCAAGTGACTCTAATGCTATTTTTGAATTAAGAGCACTTTCATAGTCTTCAATGTAATTTGCAAAAAACAATACATATTCCTTCTTGTCTCTTTGAGAATAACTGTTTATGTAATAGAATTTATAAATAGCATAATCTATAACCTTTTTTGGAAACCTTGGTGGTATTCGAAGTTTTAACTTTTTCTCTAGTGGTTTAGCAGGAATCACTAATCCATTGGAAAATATCAAATCAACTTCTTCTTTTGTTAAAAGTGTTTTAAACTCATCTTTACTACACTTTTCAATTTTTTCTTTATATAAAAAAGAGAAGAGGTGTCTAATCTCATCAATTGACATTTTACCATCAATTATTTGATTTTTCTTTGTTTCCCAATAGTCTACTAAAGTTTCAGAAATTTTATCTTCGTTTTCTATTTTTATGTCTTCTTCATTTTCACTCAGGTCTATATTTATTTCATTTACTTTTATCCATTGCTGTAATTCCTTAGCAATTGATGGTAAAAGATAGGAGATGCTGTCTTTTGCCATCAATTGGCGAAGAAAATATCCATACCCCTCTTTATTGCCATTATAGTTATCATATAATTGAAAGTCTATAAATTCTTTTAGATTAATTTTTGAATAGTGTAGTTCCATTAATTTTAATGCAAAAAGAATCTTAAATGTTTCATCATTTACATAGGATTTACTAAAGTTAAGATTCCTATCCATGTCATAAAAGTCGCCTTCATAATTGAAGAAGTCTGGAACCATATTACTTGACTTGTTTTCTTCCTCCAACCTTAAGTATTTATCATAATAACCATCTGTTTCCTGTATAGTTGGTTTTTTTAAGAAAGGCGCAATTTCAGAATTTATCACAGCTTTTTTTAAAGTATCGAATATATGTTTTGCATTAATTGGTATTACCTTACTTTCAATCAATTTGTTTGCATAGTTTTTTAATGCAGATAGTTCTATATGGTAGTCAATCTCTTGTGGGTAATTCATACAGGTATTTTAATAACAAAAATAGTGATAAACCACTTCAAAAAGGGCACATCTACTTCTTTTAGTTACATGTTATTTTAAATGGAATTTGATATTTTAGAAAATATCAAGTAATTAAATGTTATTTTCTAAAATAATATTTTATCAGCAAAAGTATACGTCGACGACGTACACAACGTATACGTTTCTTTGATAAAAACCAATGATATCAATGGTTTTGTTAGCAGGCATAATTAGTTTTGCCTAACAAATCAAATGATATGAAAATTGATGAAATAAGATTGTGTGAATTTTGTCATGGAGTTATTCCAGACGCACGCAACAGGAATAGTAAATATTGTAGCGATACCTGCTACAGTAAAAACAAGGCCGAGCTGGCTATTGATATACAAAAGAAGAAGGTACATGCTCTACTGATTTTAACGAATGATGAAATTATACATGATCTGTATTTAAAGTATGAGTCAAAATTCTATATCACAGCAAAGGAACTAATTGACAGAAATTTTAATTGGACAATATATAATGCAGCAATTACCATTAACAATCTTACAGCCAAATCCCTTATTCGTTATGGCTATACACTATTTAATAATCAAACCGTACAACTATGGAAACTTTAAGTACACTACTTTCAAATGATATTGGCTACCTAAATGCCCTTAGGCATGCACCTCCTATTCCTCCAGCAGCACCTTTGGTAACAGCCCCGGCAGATATTAAGTTCCCGACTACAAAGTTTAAGATTCCAACCTGGGGATGGATTATGGCAGTGGTTGGTGTGGCAGCTTTCGGGGTTTATAAATGGAAGGTATATCAGGACAAGATAAACTCCAATAATTTTTAATATTTGGATATTTCGAATCAAATATTATTAAGTGGTATTAGTCCCAATCAATTGGTTGAATTATTACGTCCAATGATTAGGGAAGAGGTACGCCTTGTAATGGCAGAACAGGAGGAGAAGCTAATTTCACCTGCTGAAGCTTGTAAGCTATTCAAGCCTGCTATAACCAAAGCAACATTAGCTTCATGGACAGAAAAGGGTTGGCTACAGGAGCATAGAATTGGGGGTAGGGTATTTTACCTCCAGTCTGAGATATTGGCCAGTACTTTGAAGCTAGGAAAGTATAGGAGTCTTTGTGCTTAGATTTAATTTTATTGATTTATAGAAACAATTTATTTTTTAATAAATGGTAATACAACTTTAAATATTCTTTCAAGAGCGTTAACTGAAACATCGTCCTCCTCCTTTGTTCCGGTTACAGAAGTTTGATTGCCAAAGTACTTATTTACCAACTCTTCTTTTATTTTTTCTTTTTTATCTTCAGATAATAATTCTATGAATGGTCCAATTGAAGCCAATTCTAATTCTATATTCCTATTAATTGTTTCTAAATTTCTATGTTTGCTTGATTCTCTTGCGGCATAAATAGCTGGGTATGTAAGAACTGCGGCAGCTAGTATTCTAGCAATAGATTTGTAGAAGTTAAATTCTCCTGTTTTACTTATATCTATAATAGACCATATTAAAAGTATTGACATTAACAACATAAATCCCAAGGCAATTTTTCGATAATTATCAGCATTTTTCTTGTTTTCGTTAGCAACATTTTGATAATTCCCAGTGACACCAACATTACCTACAATGTTCACAATTTTTCTTGCTTCAGCTAATTTTGAATTTAAAATAGCAATAACATTTAAGGATTGTTTTTCAAATTCTAATTTATGTTCTTCAAAAACCTTTTTATTGGATTCAATGTTTTTAATAAATTGCTCCTTATGTTGTTCTCTATCAGTGTTAATGCTATCATTTATTTTTTTCATTTCATTATTTAGGTCGGCATTAGCACTAGATTTCAATGCATCAAAATCCATATTGAACCGTGTAAGAACATTTTGAATTTCAGATTCTTTTTCAGATAATTTAATTTCTAATAAAGTAATTTGAGCCTTATTTTTTTCAAGATCGACTTGGAATGTTTCCAAATCCTTTCCTAACATTTCGTTAATTCGTTTTAAACTTTCATATCCTGAATGAGTTGCCTGTTGAAAATCTGCTATTGATTTTGAGAAATCAAAATCATCTTTTGATAGTAAAAATGGAAAATTTCTAACTTTAGTAATAATAGAATTGAAATTGTTTATTGCATTATTAATGTGTCCTATATTGTTATTGCCCAGATAAGAATTTAGTTGCACCATACCTGCATCAATTTCATTTGCTAATGCCGTCAGTTCTGTTTCTACTACTAAAATTGGCAAAGTGTGTTTGAGCTTATTAACTATATATTTGTAAGCAGTATTGAAAAAAGCGGCATCTATAACTTGTATTTTTTCGTTAGCTTCATCTGAATTAAGTGTTTGATTAAGTTGTTGCAATTTTTCAAATACTTGATGATTTTTAAAATTATCGGCTATCATTTTTTTCTTTATTTGTGTTATCTAAATAGAATGTTTAGGTTGATTAAAATATTAATCAAAATCATAATATTTTTTTGATTCTGAATTTACTATAGAAGTTAGCTTCCGTACTCAGTATTTGTACCTAATTTTCAAACATTGTTACTCTTATATAACATTGCAGATCAAATAGAACTTCATATAGTTATTGATTTTTATCGCTATCATCTAGAACTTACAGGAGTTAAATGTATCTGTATTGTATAAAAGATGATTTTTATATTTTATTACATTGATTGATAATTTATTTTAGTGTCACCTATAGTGTCACCTGACACAAATAAAAAAGCTCCTAAAACATTTATTAACAATGTTTTAGGAGCTTTTTTTTGCTGTAGGGGGAGGGATCGAACCTCCAGAAGGCAGTTAGCTATAACACAAAGTTCAGTGGTCGACCCTGGTCGCTTATTGCTAAGCGGC